>Ga0098055_1000032_pt1 | contig 124073 bp, 113 predicted proteins | sample 17_taG_FD_75107 | JGI IMG/M metagenome (GOLD analysis project Ga0098055, IMG submission 75107) | Marine viral communities from the Subarctic Pacific Ocean - 17_ETSP_OMZ_AT15314 metaG | ecosystem: Environmental > Aquatic > Marine > Oceanic | place: Pacific Ocean | collected 2015-01-18 | reverse complement strand
GGACAGGTTAAAGTCGATCCACAGGATGTGGACACCGTGTATGCCACCGGCGTGCCCTTCATTAAATCCACTGACGGTGGAAAAACCTGGCACTCGGCCTGGGACTCCAGTGTCCATGCCGACATTCAGGCCATCTGGATCAATCCCAACCACAGCAACCACATCATGATCGGTAACGATGGCGGTGTCGATGAAAGTTTTGATGGCGGTAAGAGCTGGCAAAAACTGGATCAACAGCCGGTGGGACAGTTCTACACCATTGCCGTTGACATGGAAAAACCCTACAACATCTACGGTGGCCTGCAGGACAACGGCACTTTGAAAGGCTCCAGCAGCAACCTCTGGCATGACAACCAATACAAAGGCAAAGACTGGGAACGCATCTTTGGTGGCGATGGCATGCACGTGAATGTCGATGACGAAGACAAACTGACTTACGTGGGTTTTCAATTTGGTAATTCATTCCGCCTCAGTTCTGCCGCGCCGAAAAAAATCACCCCGCCTACCTATGTGGGTGAAGACTTATTGCGCAAAAACTGGAACACCCCGGTGATGATGTCTACCCACAACAAAGACATCCTTTATTTTGCTGGTCACAAAGTTTACCGCAGCATGAACAAGGGTGATGATTGGACCGCCATCAGTGATGACCTGACCGAATCAGAAAATCGCGGCAATGTGCCTTTCGCCACTGCCACCAGTTTGTCAGAATCACCACTGAAGTTCGGTTTGATCTGGGTGGGTACTGATGACGGCCTGGTGTGGGTCACCGATGACGGTGGTAACGATTGGAACAAGGTCAGCAAACGACTGCCGCAAAAACAAACCAAGGGCAAATGGGTCAGTCGCATTGTGGCCTCGCCCCATGCCGAGCAACGGGCCTGGTTGGCATTGAACAATTACCGCAACGATGACATCCAACCGTACCTGTACAAGACCGAAAACCTGGGTAAAAACTGGCAGGACATGAGCCATAACCTCCCCAATGAAACCATCAATGTGGTCAAAGAAGACCCAAAAAATGATCAGGTGGTCTATCTGGGCACCGACAAAGGCATTTACATTTCAATTGATCAAGGTGAATCTTGGGACATGTTAGGAAATCAGTTACCCACGGTACCGGTACATGATTTGATTGTTCATCCCCGTGAAAACGAACTGGTGCTGGGCACCCACGGCCGCAGCGTGTTTGTGGCGGATGTGAGCCCCGTGCAGGCCATTGATGAAGACCTCAAAGCGGCTGATTTACATGTGTTCCCGGTGGCCGAACTGAAAGAAAAATCCAGGTGGGACAGCACCCCCTTCCGTTGGTCTTACACCGACGATGTCACTGACCACGAGGCCATTTATATCTGGGCTGCCAATGCCGGTGAAGCCCAATTGCGCATCACCAATGAGGCCGGAGATGAGTTCCTCAGCCAATCGCTGAACTTGGACAAGGGCATTAACCAGTGGTTGTGGGACTATCAGGTGGACATTGATATGGCCATAGCGGCCGAAACCAAGGCCAATGCCAAAGCCGACACCGAAGCTGTTAAAGATGTCGATAAAGAAGCCGCTGAACAAGAGGCTGAAGCGGCAGCTGAGGATAAACCACTGAACAAATCGCAAATGCCTTATGCCGAATCCAAACGTTTAGGCCACCCCAATTACATAGAACCTGGCACATACCAACTGCACATCAGCCAAGGTGAGTTGGAGCACAGCGTGGATTTCACCGTTAAATAAAACTTGAGCGAATGACAGCAATTTCACAAAGGCCGGCCCTGTGGCGCCACCTGCCGGCCTGGTTGGTTTTCGGCATGTGCTGGTTGCTGGCCCGCCTGCCTTACCGGTTGTTGTTGGCAGTGGGTCGGGGGCTGGGCTGGTTATTCAAAAAGGCATTCAAATCACGCCGCCGGGTCATTGATCGCAACATTTCAGCCTGTTTTCCTGGCCTATCAATGAAGGAACAACAGCAGCTAGTCAATCAAAACTACCGGGAAACAGGGATGATGGTGACCCAAACCCTGCGCACTTTTTTGCGGACCAAAGACCCCATCATCAGCCAGCTTGAAATCAAAGGTGGCCAGCACTTGCAACAAGCCATTGATCAGCAGCAGGGCGTGTTGTTGGTCTCTGGGCATTTCACGGCATTGGATGTCGGCGGCCGGGCTTTGTGTGAAAACTTTCCGGTGGCCGGCGTGTATCGACCGCACAAAAATCCGGTCCAGGAATACGTGGTTAAGCAAGCGCGTCTGCGATATGCTCAAAAGATGTTCAGTCGTGATGAGCTCAAAGGCATTGTCCGTTACCTGAAAAAAGGCGGGGTGGTTTGGTACGCACCTGATCAAAATTACCGCCGCGGCCAGTCGGTCTTTGCCGATTTTTTTGGGGTGTCAGCGGCCACCATCACCGCCACTCACCAATTGGCCCGCATGACCGGCTGTCAAGTGATGGGCTATCAGGTCAAACGCTTAGACCAAGCACCGTATTATGAGTTGGAAGTCTTACCGCCACTGCCAGACTTCCCCAGTGCCGATGTTCAACAAGACACCCAAACCATCAACCACTTGATTGAGCAGTTGGTGAGGCAAGCGCCGGAGCAGTACTTGTGGCTGCACAAACGCTTCAAAACCCGTCCCGAGGGTGAACCGCCGTTCTATTGATTTTCAAGCCAACACCCCCATGCTTGGGTTTTAGCAAGCAAAAACGCCATGAGAATCCCCCACCTTGACCCTGATTATGCCCGTGCCCGACGCCAACAATGGCCACGCGCGTTTAAAATCAGTTTGCTGTTTCTGGCAGCCATTTGGGGCTTGTTTCTATTGGACCAGGTACTTCCACTGACCCAGTTTGGCACCAAACCCAGAACCATTGAAGGCTTGTTGGGCTTGGTGACCATGCCGTTTATTCACAGTGGTTGGCCACATTTGATTGATAACAGCCTGCCAGTTTTTGTGGCCATGGTGGCGCTGTATGGAAACTATCCGAAGGTGGCGAAATGGATTGTGGCCGGATGTATTGTCATCACGGGTGCACTGGTGTGGACCTTTGGGCGTGAAGTGAATCACATCGGTTCCAGCGGCTTGTTCTATGCCTTGTTGAGTTATTTGTTTGTCAGCGGATTTTTAAAAAAGGACATCCAGTCCATTGGCATATCGATGGCCATTGCCTTCATGTACGGCTATTTAATTTGGGGCATTTTTCCTGGCCAGGTAGGCATTTCATGGGAGTCGCACATGTTTGGTTTATTGACCGGCATTTTCCTGGCTTACAACACCAAAGACATCGATCGTCCGGTGCTCAAAGACTGGAAGCTGGATGAAGGCATTGATGAATTTGATGATGGCCCATAAAAAAACCAGCACCTGCTAGGCACTGGTTTTTTATTTTTACAGTTTTTGGAGTTACTGTACTTTAGCTTTTTGTTTCTTCTGTTGGAGGAACCGTTCTAATTTAACCCTCACAGCATTGAATGCTTTGCTGGCCGCAGTCACTTCAGCATTGCTGGCTGTACTGCTGGATGGTAAATCCAAACTGATGGGGCCGGTTAACTGAGACTTTGCGGTTTTGCTGGGCCCCGTTCCGGTGTCAACAAAGGTTTTGCTGGCACTCCTGAAACTTCTGACTGTGTAGCCAGGTTCATTGGTAAACAGGGGGTCGAAATTTGAAGATTTTCGGTAAGAATGAGCCAACCCATCAAACTGGTCAGTGCCCAAGTCATCCAAATTGACCACGTATGACAAATAATGTGAATCGGAATCATCGACCACAATCAACATTCGGTCATCAATTACTGAGGCTGCTGCACTGTTAAAAAACAAGGCATCATCGGTGCAGTTGTTGTAGAACACAGTAGATTCAGAGCGACACCCCGTGGCCAGATCGATGCCGTCGAAGGTTTCTGTTTGCTCAAAGATCAGGACATCAGCTACGAATGGATACCCCGCTTCCATTTGGGAGCGGTCAAGTACCATTTGCCATTCGCCGCGCATTTTTTGCAGTGCATCGCCGAGGAAAAAGTTGTGGCGCTGGATGGATTTGATTTGGCCCAAAAACTCAATGGTTGCCGTGGTTTCGGTCAGAAAAGTGATGGTCAGTTCGCCTTCGCTGGCAGGGAAGGAGTTGGCTGGAGACCAGCTGCATCCCAGACATTGGCCGTCTTCGCTGACGAAAAAGTCACCGGTGAACGAAGCATTGCCGTCCAGGAAGCCAGAAGTGGTGTACCAGTAAGGAATGCCACCGGTGTCATACACATAGAAAGCGCCAAACAGGAAGTTGTCTTGGATTTCAATCGAATAGCCGGTACCAGGCTCATTTGGGTTCCACCAGAACCCCGATTCGGGGGTGAAAGACCAGCTGGGCAAGCTACAGGTTAAAAATGCCAAAAAGGTGATTAATTTTTTCATAAAATTCTCCGCGTTGTGGGTCATGGTTGATATATTACACCACTTGAATGAATCGGAAATGAATGATGATTGATATAGGAGCCAACCTAACCCACGACAGTTTTGATGCCGATCGCGATGAGGTTATCCAGGCGGCCAGAGCGGCCGGTGTGGAAACCTTTATCATCACGGGATCGGATGTGTCATGCTCAACCAAAGCCCGCGATTTAGCGCATCAATACGATGATTGTTTCGCCACTGCCGGCATCCACCCACACCATGCCGGTGACTTTGATGGTGAAAGCCAGGCGGCTTTGTTGAGTCTGTTGTCAGATGACAAAGTGGTGGCAGTCGGAGAAACTGGGCTGGATTATTTTCGTGATTTTTCACCCCGTCCAGCACAGGTGTTTTCATTTGAGCAACACATCCAGATGGCCATAGAAAATGACATGCCGATGTTCTTGCACCAGCGCGATGCCCATGTGGATTTTAAACCCATACTCAAAGCCCATCGCGACCAGTTAAGTCAGGTGGTGGTGCATTGTTTTACCGATAATGAGCGCGCTTTGTTTGATTATCTTGACCTGGATTGTTACATTGGCATCACTGGCTGGATTTGTGATGAACGCCGGGGCCAGCATTTATTGGAGCTGATAGACAACATCCCGACTGATCGCTTGATGATTGAAACTGACTCGCCCTATTTGTTGCCGCGGAATTTGCAACCCAAGCCCAAAACCCGGCGCAATGAGCCCAAATACTTAGCCCACATTGCTGCCTTTGTGGCACAGCAATTGGACATGCCAACCGAACAGCTGATCGCGGCGACCGCAGAAAACAGCCGCCGCTTTTTTAATTTGGCACCCGAACCGCATTGATTGAGGAACCCATGAGTAATTTTAAACAACACATTGACTACGTTACCACCGCCACCACCGATGCGCTGGCAGCAACCGGTTACGACGGTTTGTGGATCTATTCTGGCCACCCAGTAAATAATTTTCTGGATGACATGGCCCCACCCCACAGCATCAACCCGCATTTCAAATGGTGGGTGCCCGTGCCCAATGTGGTCAGCAGTGTGCTGCATTTCCGCCCCGGTCACAAGCCCGTGGTTTACCTCTATCAACCGGCTGACTTTTGGCACAAAATCATCGACAACAGCCAGGGCAAGTGGGCCCAGTATTTTGACGTGAAGGTGATGGGCCATTATTCTGAACTGCCTGACTATTCTCAATACAACAACCACGCATGGATTGGTTCCGATGAGCTGCAACCATTGTCAGCCGAACACACCAACCCTCAAGCATTGATTAACCACCTGCATTTCAGCCGCATCCAAAAAACCGATTATGAAATCCACTGTATTGGCGAGGCCAACAAACTGGCCCTGCAAGGCCATGCAGCAGCCAAAGGCGCTTTTTATGATGGGGCTTCAGAGTTTGAAATTCATCAGGCTTATTTGCTGGCGTGTCAACACAATGAAAAGCAAATGCCTTACGGCAACATCGTGGCCTTGAATGAAAATCCTTCGGTGCTGCACTACCAATACCAGAGCCGTGAACGCATCCCCCAAGCTGACTTGAAATCATTCTTAATCGATGCCGGGGCCAACTACAAAGGTTATGCGGCTGACATCACCCGCACTTATGCCTATCAAAGCGGCGAATTTGCTGACATGATTGAGGCTTTGGATGCGCACCAATTGCGTTTGTGTGAACAGGCAGTGGTCGGCGCTGATTATGTTGAGTTACATGTACAGGCCCACCGGGCTGTGGCCCAGGTTTTGCATGATTTCAAGGTGTTCACCTGTACTCCTGATGCTGCTGTTGAGTCGGGCTTGACCCAAACCTTCTTCCCCCATGGACTCGGTCATTACTTGGGGTTGCAAGTACATGACGTGTCAGGACATGTGATTGATCGTGAGGGCACAGTCAAACCACCGCCTGAAGCCTATCCGTTTTTGCGTTTGACAGATCAACTGCGTGAAAATGCAGTCATCACGGTTGAACCAGGACTGTATTTTATTCCCATGTTGATGCAAGAAATTGCTGGTCACCAGGACATTAACTGGTCGCAGGTAGAGCGACTGGTTCCTTACGGTGGTATTCGCATTGAGGACAATGTGGTGGTGAAACAGGCCGACAGCATCAACCTGAGTCGCTGATCTGGCCTGCTTTGGTCTGATAAATAACCGCCAACGAAAGCCAAAAAAAAGCCTGTTGAAATAACAGGCTTTTTGGGTTTTAACTGATGAACTTGATTAAGGTTGATTTGAACTTTCTTTGTCCTTGTCAGTGGCGGCAATCAAGTGTTGTTTTTTGATGTCGATGAAGTCAGCCAAAATGCGAGCCGTTTCATGTAAACGGAAATCTACAAAAGGCTCCTCTTCTTCGGTTTCGGCCTCTTCTGCTGCTTCTTCGGCAGCTGCTTGCTCAGCAGCCAGGGTGTCAGCAGACTTCAACTCTTCATTGGAATCAAACAACAAGGTCACCTGACCTAACAGCGGGTTGTGGTTTTCAACCGCTGCCAGCATGGCCGCGCGTTTTTCTTTGCGGGCTTCCTTTCTGGCTTTGCGCTCTGCGACCCGGCGCTCACGTTCTGTCAGCGACAGTGACACGGTGATGTCGTCTTTCTCTTTTTCGTACAGCTCAATTTCTTTCTTCAAAAAATCAAACTCAAAATTCACCGCCGAACGTTCAATGTGGCGTTGTTTCAACAACGATATTTCGTCAGACAGGTCATCAAACATGGTGTAGTCACTGCTGGCAATACTGTTCCAGGGCAAGGCATTTTCATACGATGATTCGCCATACTTCTCAATACCTGGTGTGGGCGGAAACTCAATGTCTGGAATCACACCACGGTTTTGGGTGCTGCCACCATTGATGCGGAAAAACTGTCCGCGGGTGATTTTCAATTGACCCACTTTAACCTCTGGATCACGGATGTAGTCCTTCAGTTGGATGATGTTTTGTACGGTGCCTTTGCCATAGGTTTGGTTGCCCACAATCAATGCCCGACCATAATCTTGCATCGCTGCGGCAAAAATTTCTGAGGCTGAGGCCGACAATTTATTGACCATCAGCACCATGGGACCATCCCAGGCCATGGTAGGGTCTTTGTCACGATTAACGTCGACTTTGCCCATGGAGAATTTGGTTTGCACAATGGGTCCTTTGTCGATAAACAACCCTGACAGCTCCACGGCTTCAATCAACGAGCCACCGCCGTTGTTGCGCAGGTCCACAATCACGCCCTGAACATTTTCCTGTTTGAATTTTTCCAGGATTTTTTTGACGTCGCGGGTGGTGCTGCGGTAATTGGGGTCACCTGACTGATAGGCGGCAAAATCGATGTAGAAAGTGGGTAAATCAATGACTCCGATTTTGCGCTCGGTGTCACCGTCTTTGACTTTCATGATCTTGTGTTGGGCTGCTTGTTGTTCCAGTTTCACTTTGTCACGAACAATGTGAACCACATGCGGCAAGGTGTCTGGTCCGTCGTCTTCACCAATCACCCTGAGGCGAACGGTGGAGCCTTTTTCACCCCGAATCAGTTGCACCACATCTTCGATGCCCCAGCCAATCACGTCTTCAAAACTGCCTTCACTGTCTTGGCCGACTGCCAGCACTTTGTCACCGCTTTTCAAAGTGCCTTCCAGGTCAGCTGGGCCGCCCTTGACAATGGTTTGGATAGAGGTGTATTCACCGTCATTGCCCAGCACCGCACCGATGCCCTCCAGTGACAGCTTCATGTTGATTTCAAAATTTTCAGAAGTGATGGGTTCCATATAACCCGTGTGCGGTTCAACCAAACTCAGGTAAGAATTGATGAAGTATTGAAACACGTCATCACTTTTCATGTCATTGATGCGCTTGGCAGTCAGTTTGTAGCGTTTGGACAAGGTTTCTTTGATTTTCTTGGGTTCCTTTTTCAGCAGTTTCAAACCCAAGTAATCATTTTTGACTTTTTTGCGCCACAACTCATTCAATTCTTCCTGGTCGATGGCGTAAGGGGCTTTTTCACGGTCCCACTGATAACTCTCATCTTCATCAAATGATAAGTCAGATTTCAGTACGCTCAAGGCGAATTTTTTCTGTTTTTCAACGCGCTTCTTGAATAGGTTGAAAATATCAAAAGCCGGTTTTAGCTGGCCGTTTTTCAGGTCATCATCCAAGCGGGTTTGCCACTGGTCAAATGCCGCCACGTCTTCGCCGAGAAAATACATCTTGTTGGGATCCAGTGTGTTGATGTATTTCTGTAGAATTTTGGTCGAAAAGGCGTCGTCCAATTCGGTTTGTTTGTAGTGGGTTTTTTCCACCAAGCGCACCACCCAACGACTTTCTTCCTGGTGTTTGGGGCTGGGCTTCAGTGCCGTTAAGTCAACTTTGGCATAAGCTGCGGTTTGAAACATAAGCACAGCGACGATGGCGCTGAGACAGATTATTTTGTAAAAATTTTTCATGGTATGTGTTACCTTTTGCTTTTCTTTTTGTGGGTGCCTAAGTTCCAATGGGGAACTTTTGCAGTTTCATACTGCCAGAGGCATGAAATAAATGATATAGGTCAATCGTCATCAATACAAGCCTGCTGCTAGCAAACTGAGACCCAGTTATTAAATATTGGTTGCATATTTTTGCTATAATTGCCTGCTTTGATTGATCTGCTGGATTAATCTAATCACCTCAAAACATCAAAATTGGAGAAAATGAATGAAAAAATCAGCCATCGCCCTGATAGCTGCCGGTACCCTGTTCAGCATCACATCTTGGGCTGAAATGGATACCGAAAACGGCCAAATCAATTACAAAATTGGATCCGATGTGGGTAAATACCTGAACGATTCAGAGCTTGAGTTTGACAAGGACTCATTCTTGAAAGGTCTGGAAGATGGCCTGTCAGGACGTGAGTTGCGTTTGACCAACGAAGAGTTGAATAACATCCGCGGCATCATCCAAAAGAAACAAATGGAAGTACAAAAAGCCAAACGCGCCGAAATGATGGCACAAATGGAAAAACAGAAAGTCGAAAATGCCGAAAAAGGCAGTGCTTTCTTGGCTGCCAAAGCCAAAGAAGACGGGGTGAAATCTACCGAGTCAGGCTTGTTGTATGAAGTCATTGAAGCAGGTGACGGCCCCAAACCAGCCGCGCCCACATCTACCGTGGTGGTACATTACACCGGAACTTTGATTGATGGCACCAAATTCGACAGTTCTGTTGATCGCGGCCAACCTGCCACATTTGCCTTGAATCAAGTCATCAAGGGTTGGACCGAAGGTTTGCAGTTGATGAACAGCGGATCGAAATACCGTTTCTACATTCCACCTGAGTTGGCCTATGGTTCAGATGCCAAGCCAGGTAATGCCATTGGTCCTAACAGCACGTTGATTTTTGACGTGGAGTTGATTGAAGTTAAGCAATAAGCAAGATTTCAAAGACCGCAAATTAAAGCCCCAAGTGATCCTATGCTTGGGGTTTTTTTGTGCCTTAATCAAAATTGACCGGATCGATATCAACAAACCAGTTCACTTGCCCGGCCAGCGGCGGGTCTTGGTGTTTCAGCTGGTGCAAGGCTTGGTGTAATGACTTGCGATCGTTGCTGTTCAAAATCAGTTGCATGCGATGCAGGCTTTGTTTCTTTTGCATGGGTGCCGGAATTGGGCCCAAGACACTGATGTCGGTGTGCTGCTCCAGTTGATGGGCCAATTGTTGTAAGCCTTGGTCCAGCGGTTGTTGTTGGCGGTGTTGACCGCGGATGATGGCCATGTGGGTGTGTGGTGGAAAGCGCATTTCATCACGTTGACTCAGTTGCTCAGTGGCAAAGGTCTGGTAATCATGTCGAAACAGGGTTTGAAAAAACTCATGTTCCGGGAATTGGGTTTGGATGATCACTTCACCCTTGGTTTTGGCCCGCCCGGCCCGCCCTGAAACTTGAATCAATAATTGTGCCAGGTATTCGGTGGCGCGAAAATCGCTTGAGAAGAAACTGTTGTCGACATTGGCTACCACCACCAAGGACAACTTGGGAAAATCATGGCCTTTGGATAACATTTGGGTGCCGACAATGACACAGGGATCATTGCTGCGGATGACTTCCAAATGTGCTTGCCACTGGGCCGGTGTTTTGACCGCATCGCGATCAAAGCGCACCACCGGAAAATCAGTGAAATGGTCGCTTAAGCCGGCCGCCACTTTTTCGGTACCCACACCCAGGGTAGCCACTTCTTGAGAGCCGCACTGGGGACAAAATTCTGGGATGCTGTAACGGCGATCACAGTGGTGACATTTCAATAAGTCCAGGTGTTTGTGGTAGGTCAGGTAAGCATCACAATCATCGCATTCAGCTACCCAGCTGCAGTCATGACACATCAGTTTGGGTGACCAGCCCCGGCGGTTGAGAAACACCAGCACCTGATTGCCTTCGTTTAAATGTCGCTCCACGGCTGTCAGGGTTTTGTGGCTCAGGCCTTTGTTTAGTTTTTTAGACTCGGTGTTTTGCAGGGTCAGTCTGGGCATCGGACTGTGGTTGGTGCGTGATCGCAACTTGAGCCAGTGGTAACGATTATTGATGGCGTGGTTGAGGCTTTCAAAACTCGGCGTCGCGCTGCCTAACACCACCGGCACACCTTGAATTTTGCCACGCAAAATGGCCAAATCCCTGGCGGAATAGCGAATGCCTTCTTGTTGTTTGTAACTGAGGTCATGTTCTTCATCAACCAGGATGGCGCCCAGATTTTTGAACGGTGTAAAGATACCTGAACGGGTGGCAACCACCACATCCACCTGGCCACTGGTCGCATGTTGCCAAACCCGGGCCCTGGCGCCATCGGACAGGCCGGAATGTAAGATGGCCATTTGGCCGTTGATGCGTTGGCTGATTTCCTGAAACAGTTGTGGGGTCAGGCCGATTTCGGGTACCAACACCAAGGCTTGTTTCCCTTGTGCCATCAACTGTTGAATAAACCGAATATAGACTTCGGTTTTGCCCGACCCGGTGATGCCGTCCAACAGGTGGGTGTCGAATTGTTGTTGGTGATCGGTGATGTGTTGCAAAGCAGTGGCCTGGTCCTGAGTCAATTCAAAGCCGGGGTCGCTGGCGGTTTCATTTTCGATAAAACACAACTCGGCCGACTCCACAAGGCCTTTTTCTTGTAATTGGCGACACAGGCTGGCAGCTGCAGCGTTGATGTGACTCAAATTGCGACTTTGTAATGGACCATGGCGGTGGATGTAAGTGAATACCGCCAGTTGACTGGGAGCGGCTTTCAAGGCAGCTTCGGCAGCGGCCAGTTCGGTGGTGGTGCGCCACCAATGTTGTACCGGAATGGGTCGGTTTTCTGGTTTTCGGTACCAGGCGGGTAATGCGGTGAATACCATGTCGCCCAAAGTCACTTGGTAGTATTTTGCGGCTTGTCGTAACAGCGTCAGTTCAGGTTCACGAAACAGCGGCGTATCATCCAATGTTTGGACAAGGGCTTTGAGCTTATCGTGCTCACTGTGTTCACTCAGTCCCACCACCAAGCCCACTCGTTTGTGGTTTTTTCCCAACGGCACCAGCACACGCATCCCAACCTTGGGTGGCAACATGTCTTCAGGTAATTGGTAATCCAGCTGGTCAGCAAAAGGCACTTTCACAGCCACCTGAACGACCACAGGACGGGACGATTTTCGCATGCCAAGCATCATAACATCATCGCCAGAGTTTGCTGAGGAAAATTGATAGATTGAATAGGGGAGGACAGTGCAATGGTGCCGACACCAAGAGTCGAACTCGGGACCTACTGATTACAAGTCAGTTGCTCTACCAACTGAGCTATGTCGGCACGTGTATTGCGGCTCGTTTGAAACGAGGATGCGAAGTATAGACAAAATTCTGCGCGTGTTCAACTTTTTTTTAAGCAATTGCCGGTGTTGAATAAGGTGCAGCAAGGGTTCTCATTCGCAGCAATTATTGCGATAATGGTGGTTTTTTGCTGACCCACCCACAATGACGCCACTGAAATTGACCATGCAGGGCATGGACACCTTGAACGACAACACCGTAAATCTCCGCTTTGCTGTGGACTCTGAGCAACCCTTTGTGGTGATTGCCGGCCAGTTCCTGCGCCTGCACTTCACACAAGATGATGGGCTAGAGACATTTCGCAGTTATTCAATTGCCAATATTTTTCCGCAAGAAAAAACTGAGTTAGCTGACATTGAAATCGCCGTGTCGTGGGTCAAAGGCGGTTTGGCCACCAACAAACTGTCGGCCATGCAGGCCGGTGACACCCTCGAAGCCAGTGGGCCTTATGGCCGTTTTTGCTTGTTGCCTGAGCGCCATCAACGGTATTTTCTGATAGCCACCGGTACCGGGGTCACGCCTTATCGGGCCATGCTCAATGAACTGGAGGCACGATTACAAGCCGGCTCTGAAGTTTATGTGGTGATGGGTGCTCAGGACCAAACCGGACTGTTGTATGCCGCCGATTTTGAAGCCATGGAACAACGCCACGAACACTTCCATTACATTCCGTGCCTGTCCCGAAGAAGCCGCGAGGTACCCGGCGCCAATGACCAACAGGGCTATGTTCAGAATTACCTGGCTGGCCACGATTTTGATCCCGAGCAAGACATTGCTTATTTGTGTGGGAATCCTGACATGGTAGACGAAGCGTTTACTTTATTGAAGGAAAAAGGATTGCCGGTGCCACTGATCAAACGCGAGAAATACATCAGCCCGGCTCCCCGCAAGAAGTAACAGGCATACCTCAGGGTTCTCCGAATTTAATCGATACATTTGCGCATGGCTTTTAATTGTTACCATTGGGCCATGATATTAATGCCTGACTTCATTACAATCATTTACGTTAAACAGCACACCTAATCTATGAAAAAAACTTTGCTAATCTGGGCAACCTGGCTGCTTATTGCCGATGCTCAAGCCTTGGAATTATCCCCCTGCTACATTGGTGCCGATGGTTCAGCCACCAGTACTCGAGCCACCTGTGGCACCTTTACCGTTCCTGAAAACCGACAACAACCCGACAAAACCATTGAGTTGAACATCGCTGTGTTGTCTTCAACTTCAAAAGAACGGGTCAATGACCCGCTGTTGTTGCTGGCTGGTGGACCTGGTCAAGGTACGGTAGATACCTTTGCTGGCATCGCGCCCTTGTTTGAAAAGCTGTTACCCGATCGCGATGTGGTGATGGTGGATCAGCGCGGCACCGGCGCTTCCAACCCGTTGCGTTGCGAGATAGACGAAGATGAGTATGAGGCGTTGTCAGATCCTGATTCTGATGCCTGGAAAACATGGACCCAAGAGTGTCATGCCAGTTTGGATGCAGACACCACGCAATACACCACCAGCACAGCCATTGAAGACCTGGAAGCGGTCCGCGAAGCTTTGGGCTATGAGCAATGGAACCTGTATGGTGGTTCCTACGGTACCCGCAAAGCCTTGACTTACATGCGCATGTACCCTGAGGCCATCCGCGCGGTGATTCTTGACTCTGTGGTGGCACAGGACGAAGCCCTTGGGGTGTCACATGAGGCCAATTTGCGCAGCACCTTAAGTCGCATTTTCAAAAAATGCAACCAGGACGAAGCCTGCCAGGAGGCCTTTGGCGATGCAGAACAGCAAATGTGGAAGTTTCTTGACCAGTTAGCACAGCAACCCATAGAAATGCGGTTGCAAGACACCTCGACCGGTGAGTTTGAAACCGTCACCATGACCCGCGAGTATGCGGTTATTGCCTTGCGCATGTTTTCCTACAGCCCAGAAACCATGGGCCTGATTCCATTGATGGTGTCATTGGCCAATCACGGCCAACCAGAAACCATGGCTTACCAGGCACAGATGATGATGAACAACCTCAACCAAGGTTTAAACAATGCGCTGGAAATGTCGGTCACTTGTGCTGAAGATGTGCCGTTTATGCCGGAATTCACCAACGTCACCAACTCATTGTTTGGTGATGAGCTGTTTGAGTTGATGCGGGCCCGTTGTGAGCTGTGGGAGTCCATTCCTGTGGACCCGGCATTCAAGGAGCCGGTTTCCTCAGACATTCCCACCTTGTTACTGGCTGGCGAATACGATCCAGTCACTCCACCTGAGTTTGCTGAAAAGGCCATGGCCACATTATCCAACTCACAGCTGTTGGTGGCCCAAGGTCAGGGACACATTGTGGGGACCCGCGGTTGTATGCCAAAGGTTTTAACGGCCTTCATCAAAGACCCTCAAGAGGAGCTAGAGACCGATTGTATGGACAATTTTCAAGACCTCAGTTTTTTTATCAACATGAATGGGCCACAAGAATGATACAGGTAGAAAAAATAAGCAAATCTTTCGGTAAAGTACAGGCCGTAAAAGACGTTAGTTTGGTGGCCAAAGACGGTCAAATCACCGCCTTACTGGGTGCCAACGGTGCCGGCAAGACCACTTCCATGCGCATGATTTATGCCTTGATAACTCCAGAGACTGGGGTGGTGACGGTGGATGGCATCAACTCCACCGATGACCCGGTGTCGGCAAGGGCACGCATGGGCGTGTTACCGGATGCACGTGGCTTGTATTTGCGACTGACGGCACGGGAAAACATGGCCTATTTTGGTCGATTACAAGGCATGTCAGAGGCTGATATTCAGAGCCGTTCAGACGAGTTGATAACCCGTTTGGGCATGGAAAAATTTGCCGACCGCCAAACCGATGGTTTTTCCCAGGGTCAACGGGTTAAAGTGGCCATTGCCCGAGCACTGATACATGACCCCCAAAACATCTTGTTGGACGAACCCACCAATGGTTTGGATGTGATGAGTACGCGGGCCATCCGAACATTTTTGCGGGAAGAAAAAGCCCGTGGTAAGTGTATCCTGTTTTCATCGCATGTGATGCAGGAAGTCTCGGCCGTGTGTGACGTAATCACCGTGATAGATGGTGGTCTGGTCCGCGCTGTGGGCAGTGAAGCGGATTTGTTGGCCCAGTCAGGCCAAAATAACCTGGAAGATGCCTTTGTGCACCTGGTTACTGGAGGAGAAGCGGCATGATCAGTAAAGCATTCAGAACCGTATTCAAAAAAGAAGTCATGGAAAACATTCGCGACAAGCGCACCATGATGTCATCGGTGGTGATGGGTTCTTTTTTGGGGCCACTGATGGCCTTGGGTATCATTTATATGACAGCTCAGATGGGTAAAGACAAAGCCGAAAAACAACTGGAATTACCCGTGGTCAATATGGAGTATGCCCAAAACCTGAAAAAACACCTGCTCAGCCAAGACGTCAATATCATGAGCTTGAATAAATCGCCGGAAGCAGCCATTAAAGATAAGGATCACGATGTGGTGTTGGCTATCGATGAAAACTTTGCCGAGGACATGTTGAATGCCAAGCCTGCCAAGGTGATGTTGTATTATGACGCTTCGGCCAAAGGCGCGGCCAATGTGTCGGTGCGGCGGGTACGCGCGCTGATCAACGCTTATTCTGCGCAAATTGGCGCGATGCGCTTGCAGTTGCGGGGCGTGTCACCGAACCTGATGCAGGTGGTGATGATAGAAGATCACGACCAGGCCACTGACCAATCCAAAGGTGCACAATTGATGCTGTTCTTGCCCTATTTCCTGATCATGGGTTTGTTTATGGGCAGCATGTACCTGGCCATTGACACCACCGCCGGAGAAAAAGAACGCAAGTCATTGGAACCGTTGTTTTTAAACCCGGTGAGTCGGGTGGACGTGCTGTCAGGCAAACTGGCTGCCACCATTGGTTTCGGGCTGTTGACGTTGGTGCTGACCTTAATCGCTTTCAAACTCACACTGCCGTTTTACCCTTCCCAGTCATTGGGTTTGACTTTGTCTTTGGGTTTGGCAGACATGGGCTTGATGCTGTTGGTGTTGTTGCCTTTGTCGCTGTTGGCCGGTTCCATTCAGACCATCATTGCCGCGTTCAGTAAGTCATTCAAAGAAGCCCAAACTTACGTCAACCTGGTGATTTTTATTCCTTTGATCCCCAGCATGCTGTTGATGTTCATGCCAGTCAAAGAAAAACTGTGGATGATGGCCACCCCAATTTTGAGCCAAAACATCATCATCAATGAGATGATTCGTGGTGAAGCGGTGTCCTGGAGCAACATTGGTATCAGTGTAGCGGGCACTTTTTTGGTGGGCATGGTGCTTGCATGGATTGCTGTGAGGTTGTATAACAAAGAAAGTATGTTGTTTTCGGATTAATCACATGAACTATTTGATGTTACCCATGCTGTTGTTGATGACCTTTGCAGCAGCAGCTGAAGAAAAGAAAATTTACAAGTACACCGATGAAAATGGGGTCACGCATTACAGTGAAACCAAGCTCAATGATAATTACCATGAAGCGGATTTGCCACCCCTGTCCATTGTGCCATCGACACCGGTTGAAAACAGGTCACAATCGGTATCACAGCAAGACGATGAAGCCGATGCCAGTGCCGAAGCCGAGCTGACCATTGTACAGCCCGCCCATGAAGAAAATTTGTGGGGTACCGGAGGCAAAGTGACGGCGCAAGTCAATGAAATCGCCGTGGCACTGATGGAAGTTAACCAAGTACAGTTCATCATTGATGGCAAAAAACAACCGCCGGCTGATGGACTGACCCAGGTTTTTGATGGCATTTTTCGTGGCGAACACACGCTCAAGGCCAGGGTTATCAACAAGTACAACAAAAAAGTCATCAAAGAGAGTAAAACCATCACTTTCTATATGCATCAAAACTCAAAAAAGTGATGAACAGGCGGAACCGAACCAACATCGCCCGACCTGATCGCATACGTTGAAAGTATCATAAAACGCCACAATAACTGCCTTTACAAGCGCATCTACGAAAGCTATACTCATATAAAAAAATGGAGTGACTCAGATGTTGAAATATGTTGTTTTGGCGTTGTTATGGTTGGGTGTGTCGCAGGCACAAAAACAACCGACTGAACACGATCCCAGCAAACCCCATGAAACTTGGGGTGAGCAAACCCGCCCGGAAGCCACTCACAAACACCACCCACCCAGCCGCTTGATAGGGATCAGACAAGCCATTGAAAGCAATGGCTTCAGCAGCCAACAGGTCAATGTCACCAATAACGGCGCCAACATCATCGGTGATGCGGCCAATGAACCTTCCATCGCAGTCAACCGCTTAACCCACAACAAATAGTTATTGGTTGGCGGCAGTTCAACAGCACCAACAGCAGTTTCCGCGAAGCGGGTTTAGCCCATTCTCAAGACGGTGGTCAAACCTGGCATAACATTGGGCCGCTTGAGCCTGGGGTGTTCAGGAGTGATCCGGTGTTATCCGTCGATGCCGATGGCGTGTTCTTTTATCAGAGCCTACAAGTGATTGACGACAATGGCCAAAACGGTATTCAGGGTGATGATACCTTCCGGGTTGATCAATGGAAGTCCTTTGATGGTGGCATCACCTGGGTGGATAAAACCGATGTCATTGGTGGAGATAAAAGTTGGTATGCCATTGATCCAAATGATGGCTCCAACCGCGGCAATGTCTATGCCGCCTGGAATTTGGTGGGTAACAACCACTTCCCCAACAGTTTTAACTATTCGGTAGACAATGGCGTCAGTTACTCTTCGCCCATTGAGATTCCCCAACAGCCCATTTATGGCACCGTCGCCGTGGGGCACGATGGTGCGGTATATGTGGCGGGTTTGAAATACGTCAGTGGCATCAACGTCAATTGGTTTGATTTGAACCTGATCAAATCGCAGGGGCCTGATCGTGTTATTTTTCCGGATTTCAACGTCCAAACCCCCTTGAATTTGGGTGGTGCAGTGCGCACCGGCGCCATCAACCCTGAAGGCCTGTTGGGTCAAATTTGGGTCGCCACAGACCGTTCGAACCGGCACACCCAAGGCAATGTTTACGTGGCTGCTTCGGTCGATCGTTTTGGCAGTGACCCGCTGGATTTCAACTTCATTCGCAGTGTCGATGGCGGCCAAAGCTTCAGCGGTCCTGTCAGAATCAATACCGATGGCAATGCATTTGCCTGGCAATGGTTTGGCACCATGGGCGTGGCGCCCAATGGACGCATCGATCTGGTGTGGTTGGATACCCGCAATGACAGCACCGCTGTGGGTATGCCAACGGAATCACAATTGTTTTATAGCTACTCTTATGATGGAGGGATCAGTTTTTCCAAAAACCAAGCCATCGGCCCCGCATTCAATCACGCCCTGGGTTACCCGGTTCAACGCAAAATGGGTGACTACATTGACATCGTTTCAGATGATGCCGGAGCCCATGTGGCTTATGCCGCCACCTATACGGGTGGCCAAGATGTTTACTACATCCACGCCAAACCTGCGGCTTTCAAGGAAAACCCCTATTTTCCAAGTCACGAGTTGGACGGTCTCTGGCACAATGAAAATGTGCCCAGACAAGGCATTGTCAGCAAAACCTTGGTACCAGATCCCAGCGGTGAGGAGCTGACTAATTTTGAAGCTGTATTCACCGAAACGCCTGATGGCACGCCTACCTGGTTTATTCTGGAAAACCAACACCCAGCTACCGGCAGTGTGATGAATTTTGTGGTGATGTACCCAACCGGAGACTTATCAACAGGTGGCACGGCGGTGCGACCAATCGGTTTGGCGACTAAGCAGAGGGCATTTGACGAAGAAGGGGAGCTGATAAAGAACCAGTTGGAATACCAGTTTGACATGACCGAGGAAGCGCTGTTGGCGGTGGCAGACCTGACCTCTGCAAGTGGTTTGTTTGATGAGGCGTTTTATCGGCAAAGCCCATTTTTTGGGATTGAAAAAAGGATGACACTGACGCCGGTGGTGGCCCTAGAAGTCGAACGCGCAACGTTTTGTCATCCTGCCAACCTGGCCAGTGAAAATCCGTTGGAAAAATCCGAAGGTCGGGTACCCATGGCGTACCAAAATGGTGATACCAGTGTATTGTTTGTGGCTGACTTTACCTACGAGAAAACGGTTGATCAAGATGGACAACAAAGCTTGGTGTTGAATGAGGATGGCTTGGCCATACCGACCTGGCAGGTGGCTTCGACAACAAGTGGTGATGTGGTTGCCGACACCGCCACCACCAACCAGGTGTACCAAGCCAATGGCGGCAACGGCTTTTTCAATGCCAGCGACGACGATCCTGGGGTCACACCACTGGAACTTGAAACCTATACCAAAACCGGACCGTTTCAATATACACGTACCACAGATGATGGCCAGACCGAAATATTCAACGCCTTGGCCTACAACAGCTTTTGTGGGGTTACCGATCCGCTGTAAGCAAGTTAAACCCTAGATTTTTGCTGGTATTATTAGCAGCAGTATATGGCTTTTTCAGTTAAGATAGCGCTTTTGAAAAAGCAAATATTTGAATCATGAGAACCACCGCTTTTCACCTGGTTACCAGGAAGGAAACTCCTCAAGACGCTGAAATCATTTCACACCAATTGATGATTCGCACCGGCATGATCAGAAAATTGGGCGCCGGTTTGTATACCTGGGCCCCTTTGGGTGTGCGGGTGTTGCAAAAAGTTGAGCAAATCATTCGAGAAGAAATGAACGCCAGCGGTGCACTGGAAATGTTGATGCCTGCTGTACAACCCAAGGAACTGTGGGAAGAAACCGGTCGCATCGATGATTTTGGCGGTCAATTGCTGGCCATTCATGACCGCGCCGAGCGCGATTACTTTTTTGGTCCCACTCATGAAGAAGTGATCACCGATTTTGTGCGCAACGAAATCAACTCTTACAAGCAGTTGCCAATTAATTTTTACCAAATTCAAACCAAGTTTCGTGATGAAATCCGACCCAGGTTTGGCGTCATGCGTTCACGCGAGTTCATCATGAAAGATGCTTATTCATTTCATTTGACTCAGGAGTCTTTGGCTGAAACCTATGAAAAAATGCAACAGGCTTACACCAAAATCATCGAACGCATCGGCTTAGATTTCCGCTGTGTGTTGGCCGATTCTGGTGCCATTGGCGGCTCCGGCTCACAGGAATTTCATGTGATTGCCGATTCAGGTGAGGATGCCATCATGTATTCAGATACCGGTGAATACGCCGCTAACCTGGAAAAATGTGAAGCAGTCAGTCTGTTAAATGAACGCGCAGCGGCTGCTCAGGCATTGGAGAAAGTCCACACACCTAATCAGAAAACCATCGAAGGGGTGGCTGAGTTCTTGGGCATCAGCAGCGAACAAACCATCAAAACTTTGTTGGTTGAGGGCGTTGAAGGCCCGGTGGCCCTGGTGGTCAGGGGCGATCACAGCCTCAATGAGGTGAAAGCCAATAACCTGTCAGCTGTGGCCTCGCCACTGCGATTTCTTGATGACCAAGAAATCAAAGCAGCCGCTGGTTGCGATGCCGGATCAATTGGGGTGAAGGGACTGGATTGTCACATCATCGTCGATCGCACGGTGGCCAACATGAGTGACTTTGTCTGTGGTGCCAATGAAGACGATTACCATTTCACTGGTGTTAACTGGGAACGAGATGCCAGCTTCGCAGGCACAGAAGACATCCGTGATGCGTTGGTGGGAGACCCCAGCCCGGATGGCGAAGGCACTTTGCAAATGGCCAGGGGCATTGAAGTCGGCCACATTTTTCAATTGGGCAGCAAATACTCCACCGCCATGAATGCCGTGGTGTTGAATGAACAGGGCAAGTCGCAAGCCATGGAGATGGGTTGCTATGGTATGGGCGTTACCCGCATGGTGGCAGCAGCCATTGAACAAAACCACGATGACAAAGGCATCATCTGGCCAGCCAATATCGCGCCTTTTACTGTCGCCATCTTGCCGATGAACTACCAAAAATCAGAGCGCGTCAAAAGGGCGTCTGATGAACTGTATGAAGCTTTGACGGCTCAGGGCATTGAAGTGATATTGGATGACCGCAAAGTCAGGCCTGGATTCATGATGTCAGATTTCGAACTGTTGGGGATACCCCACCAGGTCATCATTGGCGATCGGGCACTGGATCAAAACGAAGTCGAATACCGCCACCGAGCTGACATGGAAAAAATCATGGTCGGACGTGATACAATCGAAGCTTTCCTGCAGGACAAAATCAAAGCATGAGCAAAAAGGTCAGAAATTCGCTGAAAGACTCGGCTTTGTTTTTAAAACATGCCATCAAGAGTCCGATGCAAGTGGCCTACTTCATGCCTTCCTCACCCTGGTTAATCGAACAAGTGGCCAAATGCGCGCACCTACATGATGCCAAACACATCATGGAATTGGGTCCTGGCACCGGTGGTACCACCAAAGGCATTCTCAAATACATGCGCGATGACGCGTCTTTGATCAGTGTCGAGATCAACCAAAAATTCATCGACCACATGGAAAAAACCATCGATGACAAACGCTTGAGCATCAGCAACAAAGGCGCGCAGAATCTGACCGAAATCATGCAGGATCATGATTGGGACTCTGCTGATGTCATCATTTCCGGCATCCCCTTCAGCACTTTACCCAAAGGCATGGACCGGGCCATCATGCAATCCATTTATGACTCATTGAAACCTGGCGGCATTTTTCTGGCTTACCAGTTGCGTGATCATGTCAGTAAGTTAGCGGTGCCATTTTTTGGTGACCATACCTTCAAAAAAGTTGAATTCAAAAACTTTCCGCCCATGCGCATCTATACCTGGATGAAGTAAAGCATGGCGGCCCTGAAAACGATTGGGTTACTGGGTGGCATGAGTTGGGAATCGAGTCAGATTTATTACCAGCAACTCAACCGTTTAATCAACCAACACCTGGGTGGCTTGCATTCGGCTCCCATCATCATGATCAACGTGGACTTTGCCCCGCTAGAGAAACTGCTGGTGGCAGGAGACTGGTCTGCACTGGAGGCACAACTGTCAGCCCACTGCCAAACCTTGGAACAGGCCGGCGCCGACTGTTTGGTGCTGGCCACCAATACCATGCACCAATTGGCTGATGAACTGGAACAGGCCATCAACATCCCGCTGTTACACATTGCCGATTCGGTGGGCCAGGTATTACAACAAAAAAACATAAACAAAGTCGGTTTGTTGGGCACCGCCTTCACCATGAAAGGCCAGTTTTATCGTGAACGCTTGGCGCAAAAGTTTGCCATCGAATCGGTGATACCAGAGGAGGCTGAAATCATCAGCACCAATGACATCATCTTCAATGAACTGTGCCATGGCAAGCTGTTAGAGGCGTCTAAAGCGCATTATTTGACGGTGGTAGAACAGCTGGCGAGTAAAGGCGCACAAGCGGTGGTGCTGGGTTGTACTGAAATCGGTTTATTGATACAACAAGCCGACACCGACACGCCCTTAATCGATGCCACCCACACCCACATCGAAGCGGCCGCAACATTCGCCTTGTCTGGGGTCAGTTAACGACTCAGTAAGCGCTGACTGAAAAATCTTTGATGTCAGCCAACTCCACTTGTTCAACTGCACGCACCAAGGTTTCGATGCGCACGTCCTTACCTGACAGCAACTGAGCTTTCAGATCTGGCTGTGCCGCCTTCATTTGAGCCAAGCGACTTTCAATGCCATCCAGCGAAACCGGTTGGCCATTGATGCTGTGACCTTCGATTCCCAACTTGATGGCGGCCACGGGCTGATCAGGCGTCGGGACTGTCGATGCGGCGTTGCGAGACACACCAATGCCGGTTTCTTTGGCAAAAGAGGTGGTCACAATAAAGAAAATTAACATGATATAACCCGACTGCTGTCTCATATTTCGTTTCAGGACAAAAACTGGCATTCAAATCAAGGCATGGCTTGAAATGAATGGTCATTCTATTGATGAAAGCCGTAACGCAGAGTTGAATGTTAGGTTTTGTCCCAAAAAAAATAAAATGTCGGTCAATGATAGATTGCTCGCATCATCGTTGCTAAATATTGATACAGATGGCTGTACCTGCTATTTACCGCCTTGATGCAAGTAACCTATCAATGACTGAAATGAAATATGAGGCACCAGTCGGGTTACCCACGTCCATCATCGGTGTGATGTTGATTTCCGATTCATCGGCGTGGCGGACTCTGGCTGTTTTCATGTGCTGCTCCTGATTGGTCTTGAAAATTTGGACACGGTTGGATGGTCAGAGGTTCAAATTGGTCTCGATTAAAACGCCTGACTCTTTTATACTGAGCTCAAAATACATCACATTTTGGCGTTATTACCTTCATGCAATTTATCCTCAGAGAATGCAAAGAACTGTACCTGGCCATACTGGCCTTGCTGGCTTTTTACCTGCGTCCCATGTGGTTAATTAAACAGGTGAAAAGTAAACATGCCCTCGACAACGTCATAGAATACGCGATGCAACATGTGAAAAAGTCGGTGGCGCTGATGGTGATCATCATCACTTTGTTGTCGTTGTTTTTCACTGGCTTCGAATTCGTTCAGGAGCATGAGAAGCCGGCGGAGATTTTTGCGGTGTTGTTGGTGCATGGTTCCCTGGTGTCAGCTGCTTTGGCTGCTTTGGCCTGGTTGTTTCTTCGTGACCACCAACACGTGGGACTGTTGGTCGGCTGGTTTATCTTGGTTTATTGGTTGCCAATGTGGTTGTGGAACATGGGCTTTGAAACCCAGGTTGGCTTTGCTAAGGAAACCGACACCCACCTGTTTTTACAACTGATCCATCAACAAGCTTTGCATGGTTGGCATGCGTCTTTGTTGGGTTTGATTTGGTTGCATGCCACAGCCATGGCGGTTTTTGGCTTACACCAACTCTCTGACATCCGGTCGCGTTATTTGTGGTTGTTGGGATTGGGTTCTTCGGGCTTGTACCTGGCTTCATTCTTACTGGTCCACCACACCCGCCGCGGGGTGGAACTGGTCTACGAAATCTTTGGCATGGGCTGAAAAACACCCTAACAATAGATTAAATTGGCCAAAACAGGCCATTTATTAATAAAAATCGGTGATTTTGTAACCTTTGGCAGTTTTCTTGCCTATCAGTAATCATATCTAATATAAAAACAGGAGTCAGGTATGAAAAAACGAATCACCCAATTGATGTTCACCATGGTCATGATGTATGCCATGGCCGCCAATGCCACAGCCTATGATGAGGCCAACTGGTTCATCACCATCGATGTGGAACAAGTCAGGACCAAAGTATTGCCTTTGATACCCAAGTCTAAAGAACAGGTGGTGCTGGCCCAAGTGGTGCCACATGAAGTCCACAACATCACCATGTACGGCCACAGCGAGGCTGAAGACGATTTGTCATTGGCGGTGACTGGTCAGTTTGCTGGGTTTTCCTTCAATGATCATCTGCAAGATCAGTTGTTGCTGTTGGAGCAATCCGATGCCATCTTACTGGACGAAACCGAATCCCATCGAGGTCGGGTCATTGAGCGCTACCGAATCAAAGAAAAACAGGGCGACGTGGGCATTTATGTCGCCAAAGTCACTGACTCATTGATGGTGCTGAGTTTACAAAAAGCAGAAGTCAGAAACTGGATTGATCAAAAGTACCACATGCAAGACTTGAGCAACAATGGCCTGGTGTCTTTATTGGTCAATGTGGAGTCAGCCATGGCCAAGATGGGAGCTGATTTGCAAGCCCATCAATCCCCATTTCAATCCACAGTGTTTAATAAGATAGCTCAATTCTCAGCCAGCATCTATGAAGCTGGCGACCAGTTGGGTTTGGAAGCTGCTGTTGCTACCGCTGATGAAGCTTCTGCCAAGCAAATGGAACAGGTCCTCAATGGCTTGATTGCCATGCAAGCCTTGTCTGAGATGAATCATGACAAACCGGTCCTGGCTGCGCTGATGGCTGAGTTGATGATCAGCAACCACGGCAATGAACTGTTGATTACCACGGCATTGCCATTTGCGTTGTTGGCTGAAATTGACGTTGACTGACTGATTGGCCGATGACTGAACAACAGCTCATTAATCAAGCCAAACAAGGCGCCACCAGCAGCTTTTCGCAGTTGGTGGCGTTGTACCAGGCGCGCCTTTACAGTTATTTGCTGGCGCGTTGTCAGAACAGTTATGATGCCGATGATGTGTTGCAGGAAACCTTCATCAGCGCCTTCAAATACCTCAAAACCTACGATGCCCAATGGCAGTTCAGCACCTGGTTGTTCACCATTGCGCGCCGCATCCTCAGTAAACTCAAGGTGGTGTATCACAGCACCTTTGAAGCCATATCTGGTCAACAGGCCGCGGTGGTAGAAGATCCATTTGAAGTGGACCGCCACAACATCTGGCGACTGATAAAACAGGACCTGACACCAAGTAGCTATGATGTGTTGTGGTTTTTTTATGCCGAACAAGCCAGCATCAAGGAAATTGCTCACATCATGGATCAATCAGAATCATGGGTGAAAACCAACCTGCATCGCAGTAAAATGAAACTCAGCAACAACAGCGAATTGGAATTGCTGCTGGAGGCCAAATAATATGCAAGACAAAACCGCACAACAATTACAACAAGACGCTCAAAAGCTGCAACAGTTGGCTGCCAGTAGACTCGATGCCATGGATTTCAAAGCTCAGCTGGATGCCCAAATGAAAGTGGCTTTGAGTGATAAAAAAAGCGCTCAAAAACCGCGTCTCAACCGCTCACCCTGGCTGGCCGCTGCTGCCGCCATTGCCTTGACCGCCATGGCCTGGCTGTTTCTGCAACAACCCGTCACAGTGACTGAGGTGGGACCGATAGAGCCAGTCGCGACCGCCCAGAAAACCTTGCAGCTTGATTTGCGACAATGGCCCCGTGCCGTAGAATCACAGGTCAACCAACCCCTGCTAGATGAACAACAAGCCATCATCGCCGATCTCAAGGCCCTGAAGTCGCGGTTGTTGTCTATCTAATCAGTCAACTCAATCTTAATGGTTAGCGGGCGAGCCGCCCGCGCTCCAAACAAACACCCGTCGTTGCGAGGAACGCAGTGACGCGGCAACCTCCCAAAGCTGCTGTGAACTACAATAAGTAGTACAAATCCAGCATTGCGAAGCAACACCCAAGGGGCAGACCCTCTTCTCAAGGTATCGTCATTCTTTATGAGCAGAAGCCACGACTCCGATTTGTGATGCTGAACCAAAACCAATTCAAACAGTCAGTATTGTGTTCACACAAACCAAATAACCATGAAAATTATAACCATCACACTGTGCCTGCTGATTTGTCTCTCTGCAGTTGCTTCATCATGTCGAGACACCACCGACAGAATCATTGCTGACTGCCAGTATGGTCAATGCAGCGAAGTCTTTTTTGTCACAGAGGTGAAAACCAGTAATGCCTGCCATCGCAGACCCACAGTTTCTGATCCGCCCTTTTGGGCCAAAGAAGTCATTGAAAAAGAGCTTGTAAACAGTGATTTACCAGAGGGGCCTGGCGTGTTTGAATTGTTGATCCGCTATGACTGGTGGTGCCCTGTAGATGTCGTTAATGCTGATGATTTCTTTATCCATAAAAATAGCGATTACAATAGAAATCGCATCTACACTGAACTCAAACATGTACCAGAAGCAACCTTTATTAACTTGTTGTTTGAGTGGCAAGATAAAGAAGTACAAGGCAAAAAGGAAGAGGAGCAGTTGAGCAATAGCGGCACTTGGGTTGAATTCGTGATGGCTTTTTGCTTGCTATCCATTGCGGTGGTTTTATTGGTTCATGGCATCAAAAACAGAAAATTCGTTGTCTTAACTTTTACTGGTGCAGGAATGTTCCTTATGTTCCTGGTTTTATTAATTAATATGGGGTTGCATGATCTAGATTGGGTACTGATTTTGTTACCTGGATTGCTGTTACTGAATGCCTTTGCGGTTTTGGATTTGATTTATGAAAGATATAAATTTAGCAACCCATAATCCTAATCCTCCCTCCTTAGTCCCAGTTGTTTTCTATTTAGGCAGATTGACTGCTTCAGCAAAAAGCGGGCGAGCCGCCCGCGCTCCAAACAAACACCCGTCGTTGCGAGGAACGCAGTGACGCGGCAACCTCCCAAAGCTGCTGTGAACTACAATAAGTAGTACAAATCCGGCATGGCGAAGCAATACCCAAGGGGCAGACCCCCTCCTCAAGGTATCGTCAATCTTTATGACCAGAAGCCACGACTCCGAGGTGCTGTGAATCCTACATCCCGCTTTAAAGCACATTGTGAGCCTCAAAAAGCAGGTATACTTAGGCCCGATGAAATATTTAAAAATAGCGACCAAGCCAGGCAAAATCCCTGAATTGGATGGCCTGCGAGCGGTGGCTATCTTGCTGGTCTTGTGCCATCATTTTTCGACCTTTTACCGTGAGCACAACGGTTCTTACTACAAACAGGTATTTTCAGGCGTTTGGCATCACTTCATCCAAAACGGGTGGTTAGGTGTTGATTTGTTTTTTGTGCTCAGTGGCTACCTGATATTTCATCACTTGTCAGCATCAGCAGATAAGGCGGCACAAAAAAACCTGAAACCCGACTATGGCCGCTATGCCCTGAAGCGCATATTGCGGACCTTTCCCTTGTACTATGCCATGATCGCCCTGGTTGCTTTGGGCGCCATCCCTTATTACAGCGCCACGGTCACAGCCACTTCGTTCTGGTTGCATGTGGTGTTTTTACAAGACTATTTTGTGTCTTCGGTGTTGGTGCCCATGTGGTCATTGGCCACCGAAGAAAAATTTTACCTGTTAGCGCCACTGTTGTTGTTTATGAACAATTGGAGAACCCATAAAAGTGTGTTTTTCTTGTTGGTCATTGTCGCTGTGCTGATGCTTTGGCGAAGCCTTCAAATCAGTCAAATCAATGAGGAGGTAACGGCCATTGGCTTTTTCGAAAGTTTCAGGGCGCCGTTTCATTTTGCCATCATCTCGATTTTGGTGGGTGTGGGTGTGGCGCTGACTGAACGCCTGAAACATGAAGGCCAAACCAAGCGCGACTTTATGCCATTGGTGGGCTTGCTGGCGGGGGCACTGGTTATCACCGTGATGCTGGTAAGCAATTTGTACCGTGGCCCCGATTGGCAAATGGTGCACTGGTTGCATTTCGCTGTGGTGCTGTCGTTTGGCGTGATTATGTGGGTGTCAGTGACATACACTGGGGCCAGGTGGTTGAAGCCATTAACCGGTCGGTTTTTGCGGGTGGTGGCGGTGTTGTCTTATGCCTTGTACTTGGTGCATTATGCCATTTTGCCGTGGGCGCTGCACTGGCATCGCAGCTGGGTGAGCAGTGAAGTGGCCTGGGTTCATGCCAGCACGTTTGTGTTGATTTACCTGAGCTTGACCGTTGTTTTTGCTTTGTTGTTACATTACCTGGTTGAAAAGCCGTTCCTGTTGCTGAAAGATAAAATTTAACCCCGAGAAACGGTAGGAACGGTTGCTTCAATCTTCCATACAGCGTTACAGCTTCCAATTTATGCCTGTCATTGCGAGCACCGCGAAGCAATCTCATTCAGTCTATCCAAATCTTAATTCAAGAACGTACTGGTTTGGAGGAGAGGGTCTGCCCCTTGGGTATTGACGCGCTACGCTCGCATTGACGGCTATGGTTCTTTCCAGTGATTATCAAGACTTTCTGATCCAGAGACTGAATAGGTATCAAAATCTATAAAGCCTAACCCTCTAAGTCCTCACTCAACTCCATCCACTCGGTTTCATAGTCATCCAGTTCGGATTTCAAGCGCTGTGAATCTTCCATACAGCGTTGCAGCTCGTGTTGGTTTTCCGGTTCGTAAATATCCGAATCACCCAGCCGGGCAGTGACATCGACCAGCTTTTGGGTGTGGGCATCTATCAGTTTTTCCAGTTTCTGAATGCGATTTTTGGCCGCTTTGTTGGCTTTGTGGTTTTGTTTTTTGTTGATCGGCACCATGTTACCTGCTGCAGCCGCTTCTTCGGCTTCGGCCTGTTTGATTTGGGCTTTGATAAAGCTTTGGTATTCGTCCAAATCACCGTCAAAGGGATGAATCTGCCCACGGTCGATGTAGACCATTTCATCGATCACGCTGTTGAGCATGTGCTTGTCATGTGACACCAGAATCACGGCGCCTTCATAGCTTTGTAAAGCAAAACTGATGGCATCACGCATGTTCAAATCCAAGTGGTTGGTGGGCTCATCTAGCAACAACAAATCAGGTTTCTGATAAACAATCAAAGCCAGTGCCAGCCGGGCTTTTTCACCGCCAGAAAACGGCTTGATGGGGGTGTCGGCTTTGTCACCGCGAAAGCCAAAACCGCCCAGGAAGTTTTTGATGTCCTGTTCGCTGGCCTTGGGATCCAGTTGCAGCACATGTTCGATACAGCTAGAAGACGGGTCCAGTTGTTCCAGTTGGTGTTGGGCGAAATAGCCAATGTGCAGGTCTTTGGCGGTTTTTAATTCGCCTTTTTGCAGGTCTTTTTCACCGGACATGGCTTTGATCAGGGTCGATTTACCTGCCCCGTTGCGACCCAACAGGCCAATGCGTGCTCCGGCAGTGACTGAAAAATTCAGGTCCTGAAACACCAGGTGGTCGCCATAACCAATGTCGGCATGTTCCAGCTCCACGATTTGGTGTTTGAGGTTTTGGCAGGGATAAAACTCAAAATGAAACGGGTTTTCTACCTGCGCTGCGGCAATGGTGTCCATGCGTTCCAGGGCCTTCAAGCGGCTCTGGGCCTGTTTGGCCTTGCTGGCCTTGTAACGAAAGCGGTCGACATAGGATTGCATGTGAGCGATTTGCTTTTGTTGTTTTTCAAACATGGCTTGTTGCAAAGCCAACTGTTCCATGCGGGTTTTTTCAAAGTCAGAATAGTTGCCGCTGTACAAGGTCAATTGCTCATGTTCTATGTGCAGTATGTGCCCGACCACGCCGTCCAGGAAGTCGCGGTCATGCGAGATCAACAACAAGGTGCCTTCGTAGCGGTTCAGCCAGTCTTGCAGCCACACCACCGCTTCCAAATCCAAGTGGTTGGTGGGCTCATCCAATAACAGCAAGTCTGAAGGGCACATCAGCGCTTGGGCCAGATTCAAACGCATGCGCCAGCCACCGGAAAAGGACTTAACCGCCTGGCTTTCTTCCTCGGGACTGAAACCCAAACCATGTAACAGGCGACCGGCTTTGGCATGGGCCGCATAGCCATCGACGTGTTCCATTTCGGCATAAAGTTCGGCCAGCTGTTCGTGCTGTTCCTTCTCGGTGGCTCGGGCAATGCGACGTTCGATGTCACGAAATACCACATCACCATCCAGCACATAATCCAGTGCCGATTGGTCCAATGCCGGGGTTTCCTGCTTGACGTGGGCTATCTGCCAGTTTTTCGGCACACTGCAATCACCCAAATCGGCCTGCAGCTGGCCCATCAACAAAGCAAACAGGCTGGATTTACCGGTGCCATTGGCACCCGTGAGTCCGGCTTTGTGTCCTGGATGGATGCTGATGCTGGCGTCTTCAAACAGCAGTTTGTGGCCGCGCCGCAAAGAAAGGTTGGTCAATTGAATCATGGCGAGACATTCTGGCTGAGTGGCTGAATAAAATCAATTACAATGGTGTTTTGATACAAACAAATGAGCTGATCATGGAACAACTGAGTCTACTGAATTCCCTGGTATTGGTTTTTATCGTGGTGACCATTATTTTTTACAACCGCATCCACCGGCAAGCCAAGCAAATAAACGAACACCTCAAAGACATCGCCAAATCGCAGCGCATCTTGGCCAAAAACCCCAAAGACTTTGAGGAAACTAAAAAGGTCAATGCCTTGAAAAATCAGTCACCTTATGACTAACTGTGAAATATTGACCACCAGTACAATAGCCACATGGACATTATATTTTTAGGGACATCTTCAGGAACACCCACCAAAGCGCGCAATGTGTCAGCAGCAGCAATTAAAAGGCACAACCAGAAACGCTGGTGCCTGGTTGATTGTGGCGAAGGCACCCAACACCAGCTTTTGCACACCAAGCTGTCGTTGAATCATTTGGCTGCCATCATGATTACCCACGTGCATGGTGATCATTGTTTTGGCTTGCCAGGGTTGTTGGCCAGTGCTGCCATGGCTGGCAGAACGACACCTTTGACCGTTTTTGCACCAGCAGCCATCCAATCCTGGCTGATCAGTTGTCAGGAGATGTCACAAACGTTTTTGGCTTTTGAAATCAATTTTATCGCGGTAGAAACCCTGGATGAGCCCCAGGATCTGGGTGATTTTTTGGTGGCTAAATTACCTTTATCTCACCGGGTTGACTCATTTGCTTATCATTTTATAGAACAGCACATTGAAAGGTCTCTGGATACTGAAAAACTGATTCAATCTGACATCCCGGCTGGCCCCTTGTGGAGTAAAATCCACCAGGGCGGACCGGTAGAACTGCCATCGGGACAGGTGGTTAACGGTGAAGATTTTTGGTTGCCAAAGCGCAAGCCCAGAGCCGTTATTGTCAGTGGCGATAACGACAGCCCCGAGTTGCTGGCAGCGGCGGCAAGCGAAACAGATGTGCTGATTCATGAATCAACCTACACCCAGGATGTGGCAGACAAGGTGGGGCCAGGCCCACAGCACAGTTCTGCCAGACAAGTGGCCACGTTTGCCGAACAGGCCCAAATTAAAAACCTGATTCTGACCCATTTCAGTGCCAGGTATCAGTATGGCAGAAACCAGGATGCCAGCATCAATGACATCGCTGAAGAAGCTTCGGATATTTACCAAGGGCAATTGTTTTTGGCCAATGATTTTGATCATTTTCAACTCGACAAAGAAGGGAATTTAAAGTTAGTGGCTTCGAAAGAGTGTGAATTGAATCAGTCACCAAATAGCTGAAATGAAAAGGGTATGGGTTCCAGTTGTTTTTATTCTGTCGTTATTTTTTTCGACTGATGCTTTTTTCTCCATCAATGTCTTGAATGGAATGACACTTTCTCTGATGGGGGGTGCCTCAGGGGTATTCGTTGCTGTGACAGTTTATTTCATCATTGTGGCCAGGAAAAGAAAAACCCAAAAACGTAATAACCTGTTTTTAGATGATGAACAGTCCTCAGAAGTCCGACTCATTGGACACATTTTTTTTGGTGTATTGGTTAGAACTGCAGGTGCGCATTTATTTAACGAAAACCACAATCAACACAACCAAAAAGTGGAAAGAATCCAAGCCATTGTGCTGGAACACAAACAAAAAATTACTCGCAATCAACCTGTGAAATATCTTCGACTGGATAGTTCACATGGTAAGTTAAACTTCAAGCTGTCAAAGCCAAAACTTTTGCCGATGGGTTCAAAGGTTACAGTCGCAATCAAAACGGGAGCATTGGGTTTTGATTACATCGAATCAGTTGAACTGATAGAAAAGTAACCATGTTACTTGTTCAAAGTCTTTAATATCTGTTCCCTGGCTTCCAACAAAATGGAATCGCGGTCGAGGTTCTTAACGATCCTTTTGGCCACGGTTTTGGGTCCTTCTTTACCCCATGAACTGCCCTGCACAAAATAATACTCAGCAATTTGGCCGACCAGGTAAGTGGCGTAATAAGCCAATGAGCCTTGTGCGGTGGCGGTCAGCGTGGTGGACAAGCCCGCACTGACGGTTTTCATCGCCGATGACAACAGGTTCACGCCCCATACCGCGCCCATCAACACCGCCAACTGTGCCATGATGGTGGTGGTGAGTTTGGTGGCTTCCACCTTGCCCATTGACAGCCCATATAATTTGGACAGCTGTCTGATCATGGCGACATCAAGCCCAGCAGCAAATAACAAGTCAGCCACGGGAATGGGATTAAAAGCCACGCCGATGCCTTTGGCCATGCAGTAAGTGCGGATGATTTTTTGACTGGCTGATTTTCTCGCTTCAATCACTTTGCGCGCCACATTGTCAGACACTTCACCAGCAAACAAACTGGCATTCAAGGCGGTGATGGTTTTGCCTTCCTGATCCAGCATGTCCCAGATCAGTTGTTTCAATTCATCGATGTGGGCTGGCGGTGACTCGGTTTTTTCCTGGCGACTGCCATCAGGCAGTTCAATGATCAGCGTGCGCGGCCTGGGATCAGCTGAAACCGCCACCACCTGGCTGTTGATGCCTTGGGTTTTTTGTTTGATGGAATCTTTGATGCGGATGATTTCATCCTGGGTATACAAATCGGCTTTGTTAAGTACGATGACGATGGGTTTGTTGGGTTGGGCAATGATGTTCAGCTGTTGTTGTTGGGATTCACTGATGTCGCCGTCTAACACAAACAAGATAACATTGGCCTGACGGGCAGCCTGTTGGGCCATTTTTTCTCGCTCTTCGCCCTCAAATTCATCGGTGCCCGGGGTGTCTATCAACACCACCGATTGTTGTTGGTAACTTGGCCAATCGAGGTAATCGGTGTGTTTGGTTTCACCATGCAAGGGGCTGACATCAAAGTGTGGGTGGCCACTGATGGCGTTCAGTAAAGAGGACTTACCGGTTGAAACTTTACCAAATGCGACGATGTGAATTTGTTCATTTTCCAGCTTTTCAATCAGGCGCTGTATGTTTTGGTATTCACCCTTTAACTGCTGGCGAACTGCCGCAGGTATTTTGTCGTCGTGCAACAACGACCGCAGGCTTTGCAAAGCCTGTTCGTTGGCGTTCGGTTCCTGAGTGGGTTGCGCTGCAGCCTGCTGATCAGCAGCGACTTCAGCAGCACGCGCTTCGGTACTTTCAGCGCTGCTTTTTTTCGCGGCTGAGCCGGAGCGCCATTTTCGCCAGGTCTTTAGCCAGTTCTTTGGATGAGCCAAGTAAGTTTTCCTCAAAGGTTTGTTGGGTTTGGGCAGTGTCTAAGCGGCCTTGGGTGCTGACACTGGTCAACACGGCTTTGCCCAATGAATTGAAAATCATGCCATAAGCCACCGCATGCATGATGCCACCAGCGGCCGTGCCCACACCGGGAAAAGCCTTCAAGGCATTGCCAGCCACGGCCAGGACCAGGGAGGTGGATGTGCGCAATTTGCCACCAGCCGATTTCAGCACTTGATCCACCTGCAGCTGGTTGACTTGGACATCGTACAGCTGACACAGTTCGCGCACCAACTGGGTGCCTATGGTGCCTTGAATCACCAGGTCTGAGCCAGGCGCCACCGAAGCCAGTGCACCAACAATGGCGCGTTTGGTGTGGCGGTCGATGGTCTCTTCGGCCAAGTTAAGGTTGTGTTCTCCGCTGGCCCGATTAAGTTTCTGCTCAGCCAGCATCAATATGCCGGCATCGCGAAAACGGTGCAAAGCTTCGGGGTTGTCACTGACCACGGTTTCAATGGCATCTAACAACGGCCTGATGTTGGGTTGGATGGTGCGGGTGGTTTGTTGTTGGCTGCCATCGGCTTGCTCTACCACCACTTGTTCGAGTCCGCCGGTATTGATCATCACCACCGGGTATTTTTTGGCTATTTTGGCTTCAATGGCCGCAATGATTTGTTGCAGTTGCTGATTGGAATATTGATCCACTTTGTTCAATGCCAGAACCATCGGCTTGTGCCATTGGTTGAGCTGTTCAAACAGTGTCATTTCACTGCGCGACAAATCGGTACTTAACAAAAACACCACCACATGCGCCCGTTGGCTTTCTTCCAATGCCAATTGCGCCAGTTCAGCTTGTCCAATGGCATCAAAACCCGGCAGGTCGGTGATCACCAGTTGGCCATAACTGTGGTGATGGGCATCAATGGTGGTGCCTTTAACCACATCGGTGTCAACCTGTGCCTCAGGCATCAAGGCGTGAATCAAGCTGGATTTACCGGTTGATGCACTGCCAAACAAACTGATGTGGAAACGACCAATGGCCCGGCGTTGGCGCAGTTCATGCATTTCGGCATCGGCACCCTCGGTGTTGACCCCGCGTTGTTGTTCACTGGCAATCGCTTGCTCCAGGGAATGTTCATCAATGACTTTGACTGCAGGCTGGTCTTTGGTCTTGGGCCGGGTCAACTTCAGGAACAGCCACACCGGCACCAGTGCCACCAGCAATATCACCAAGGCATACAGCAGCGTGATCCAGAGGGGCGCATCTTGCAGGTGTTGCCAGATGGCCAGCAGCTTTTCAGCCAGGATTAACACCATCACCAGGGCAAACAAGCCCAGGCCGGCCAAAATCACCACCAACAATGTTTTGCTGTTCAGTTTCATTCAATCATTATAAACAAATTAAATCACCTTGCCTTGTGAGTAAGGTCATCAATAAGGAATGCTCTTGGGACTTCATTCACTTTTGTTCCAGACAAAAGTGAAAGCGGCCGCGGCGAGCATGGCTCGCAACTTCGCGCTCTTCGTCTCTGATTGGCCTCCATGGATGGAGGTCTGCCGCGTGAGCTTGGAGCGGCCGCGGCCTCACACTCACGGCTAATCGTTCATTCCATCATGGCTTCTTGACTTCGTCAAATCGCCATGACTGCATTCTCTGCCTAACCGACACGGCGGGTCAAGCTGCGCAGCAGCTTTCCTAAGCTGCTTTAATAGTTTGTCAGCAGGTTTGCTTGCTGGCTGCCCTTGTGGTTGTTGCCACCAGGGGTCAATCATTTCAGGGTGCAGCTCTCCTGATTGCTGGCGTTGTTTTAAGCGGGTGTGGGTGTGGCTGTGTTCACTGGTGGTTTGTGCCAGCCGCTGCCACAGGTGGTTAATCTGGCTGGGGTCCAGTTGGATTTCAACCAAAGTCTTATGTGCTGCATCGTCGGCCTGTTGCTCCAGTTTGCGGTAAAACTTTTTGATTTTGGTTTTGGTGAAAAATACCGGAGGGTCGGCCAGCATGGCTTGGGTTTGTTGGTGGTGATTAAGCAGCAAGTGGGCGTGTTCATGGGCCAGGATGTGAGCCAGTTGGTGGTCGTTGTTGATGTGTTCCAGCAGGCCGCGAGTCAGCACCAAATCTCCTGCTGCCGAGGCATAAGCATTGGCAAAGGGTGCGTCGATGATCACACAACGCTGGAACCGAGTCAGCGCCAATCTGGTCACCCAAGACTGGCAACGTCGGTGCCAACCAGAACCTGATAACTCACCGTGTTTGTCGACCAGCTGTTGGACTTGCTGTTGAGCCTGTTGTGGCAATGAAGCACCAGACTTGAGTTCTTCACCAATGACTTCAGGGCTCATGAGTTGTAACAAAAGCCCAAGGTAAACGTGATAACAGATAAGGCGATGAAATTTTTTGATATTTATTGCTCGCATGAACCACAGCAATGATAATATAAATGACCCCAAACGGCCATTTGATTTATCATCCGGGCTGTTTATAATGTCCTAATTACAAATGACTGAGGAAAAATATGGCTACTGTTTCAATTGATATTGATGATCAAGTCAAAGAACATTTTAATAAATTCATCGAGGAACATGGCACCAACATCAATCATGATGACGTCAAGGAAGCATTGTCAAAAGTGGATGAAGTGCGTGCCAACTGTACTGACGGGTACGTGGTAGACCAGGTGGGTTGTCTGCAAATGATGTTAAGCATGGTGGAGGATGACACCTGGGTAATCGCGGACAGCAACAAAGAAAAAATCAATGCCACCATCAAATACTTTATTGATGACAACGACGTGATTCCAGATCATATCCCGGGCATTGGCTATGTGGATGATTGCATCGTCATCGATGGCACCATGGATGCTGTTGAAGAAGAGATGATGGAATACAAAGACTTTTGTCGCGCCCGTTTGGTGTATGCCAAAAACGGCCCGTTCAGCCTGGATGATTGGTCATCAATCAAAGACCAGGAAGCGGTGAGTCGAGCCAGAAATCGCCGTTTCAGAAAGTCAAAACGCACGCGTGGTTGGTGAACAACCACCGCAAGTGCACAAAAACACCCACAGGTTGGGTGTTTTTTTTGGCCTAAAAACAGTCATTTGAGCGCCACCCGGTGACTTTTACAATTGATTTTTGGCCGAAACAACCCATTTAGGAAGTTGATTAACTAGACCAACACAACATGAAAGAATCCATGCACAACTACCGCGGCACCACCATAGTCAGCTACCGCGACGACAAACAAGTGGTGATTGGCGGAGATGGCCAGGTCACCTTGGGCAACACCGTAATGAAATCCAATGCCCGCAAAGTCAGGCGTTTGTACCGCAACGAAGTTTTGGCTGGATTTGCTGGCGCCACAGCCGATGCCTTCACCTTGTTTGAAGTGTTTGAGGCCAAACTGGAAAAACATTCAGGGCACTTGGTGCGTTCCGCGGTCGAAATGGCCAAAGAGTGGCGTACCGATCGACGCCTGGGTCGCTTGGAAGCGCTGTTGGCCGTGGCCGACAAAGAAACGTCATTGATCATTTCAGGCAATGGCGATGTGATTGAACCAGAACATGGCTTGATTGCCATTGGTTCAGGCGGGCCGTTTGCGCAGGCAGCTGCCTTGGCCATGATCAAAAACACCGAGCTGGCAGCCGAAGAATTGGTATGCCAAGCATTGAACATTGCTGCCGACATTTGTATTTACACCAACACCAACCAAACCGTAGAAACACTGGATTTATAAAGGAACTGCTATGTCAAACATGACTCCCAGAGAAATTGTTGAAGAACTGGACAAACACATCATTGGTCAACACAACGCCAAACGCTCAGTGGCCATCGCCTTGCGTAATCGCTGGCGGCGCATGCAACTGGACGATGCCATGGCCAAGGAAATCACCCCCAAAAACATTTTGATGATTGGTCCCACTGGCGTGGGTAAGACCGAAATCGCCCGCCGCCTGGCGATTCTGGCTGATGCGCCTTTCATCAAGGTAGAAGCCACCAAGTTTACTGAAGTGGGCTATGTGGGCAAGGACGTGGAATCCATCATCCGCGATTTGGTGGAATCGTCAATGAAACGGGCCCGCGAAGCGGCCATGCGTCAGGTTAACAAAAAGGCCGAAGATGCGGCCGAACAACGCGTGCTTGATTACCTGTTGCCGAAACGCGAATCACCGATACCTGGTGAAGATCTGGATGACAGCCAAAGCAACACGCGAGCCAAATTCCTGACCCGCTTGCGCGATGGCAAGCTTGATGACAAAGAAATTGAAATTAAGGTTAACATGAACATGGGGGTCGATATCATGGGCCCGCCAGGCATGGAAGAAATGACCGACCAGCTGCAAAGCATGTTCGAAAACCTGGGCAAAAAGAAACAGCAAACCAAAAAACTGACTGTCAAAGCCGCCCTGCCCATCCTGGCAGAACAAGAGGCGCAGAAAATGATCAATGACGAAGAGATCAGACAACAAGCGCTGAACCAAGCCGAACAAAACGGCATCGTGTTCATTGATGAAATTGATAAAGTGGCCAAAGGCAGCGGCATGGAAAGCTCAGGACAAGTGTCCCGTGAAGGGGTACAAAGAGACCTGTTGCCAATGATTGAAGGCTCGGTGGTGAACACCAAGTACGGCCCCATCAAAACCGACCACATCCTGTTTATTGCTTCGGGTGCTTTCCATTTAAGCAGACCTTCTGACCTGATACCAGAGTTACAAGGCCGTTTGCCGATTCGGGTCGAACTCAGGGCGTTAACCAGCGAAGACTTTGAGCGCATATTGACTGAGCCTGAGCACTCATTGACCGAACAGTACCGCGCTTTGATGGGAACCGAGAAAGTCACTTTGAAATTCAGTGAAGATGGCATCAAACGCATCGCCGAAATATCCTGGTCAGTGAACGAAAAAACCGAAAACATCGGTGCCCGTCGTTTGCATACCGTACTGGAAAAAATTCTCGATGAAGTGGCCTTTGATGCCCCGGATAAGTCAGGACAGGAGTATGTGATTGATGCCGAACACGTGGATAAAACGGTGGGTGAATTATCGGAAGACGAAGATCTGAGTCGCTACATTTTGTAGTGTTTTCTTGTGAATTGATTTCAATCAAGAGATAATACGCGACTTAATCATGACAATTTAAGTAAGAAGGAGCAAAAAATGAACACACAAATTAAACGATATTCACTGCTGTTGTTGGCGCTGATTGGATTGGCTGCCTGTAGTGGCGATTCAGATCCTGCGAAGATGGATACCAGTTCACCAGAAGGAGCCTTTTTGGCCTCTGTGGCGGCACTGAAATCCAATGATTTACACAGCTTAATCAAAAACTCAATGACTGAACAACAATACAATGAGTTGGTTAATGAGTTTGAAAACAACAAAGGCAAAGACATTTCAGAAGCCGACAAAGCGCAATTTGCCCAAACGGTTGGTATGTTGACAGCTGATGGTGCTGAGGAAACTTTGTACGCCATGGTTGAGCCACAACTGGAGCAAGCCCGTGCCATGTTGCCGATGATGTTGATGATGGGTAAAGACCAAGTGCTGCAAGGCATCAAACAAAACCCCATGTTGCCAGAAACCCAACGTGATTCGGTGGCCAACATCGTTGGTGCTGCCATGGATTGGGCCGGTGAAAATGACATTTTGAGTGAAGAGAAAACCAAAGCAGCGATTGCTGCCGTGGTCGCCACTGCCAAAGAACTGGATATGGAGTCTTTGGAAGAAGTACAAAACATGAGTTTTGATCAGGCTTTGGAAAAAGGTTCGATCGCTTTTGGTGGTGTAAAAAACGTCTTAGGTGCCTACGGTATTTCCATGGATGACATGCTGAGTTCAGTTGAAGTCAGTGACGTTCAAGTGAATGGCGACAAAGCCACCATGAACGTCAGCTTTGACGTATTTGGTCAGTCCATTGAACAAACCATGAACATGGTGAAAAAAGACGGTATCTGGATTGGCGAAAAATAAGCCACTGCCATCATAACAGTCTAAGAAAGGGTCGGTTTACGGCCCTTTTTCTGCTTTTAACAGGGTACAATCAATAGAAATCAAAGTAATCAACACATGTCCATACTGAGTAAACTGTTGTACCTGCGGGTGAAGGTCGAATTCAGCCCCAAGAAACTGGCCACTCTGGGCATAGATCCTGATGTGCCTTTTGTGTATGTGTTGTCCAGTGAGTCCACCGTTTCCCGCAGCATCCTGTGGGAAGAAATCAATCGCGGCAACCTGCCCAAGCCAGTTAAATTAGACACCGAATTTGGTCTGGATAAAAGCATCCTTGCCAGTGAGCAGACCGTCGGCTTTTGGAACCGCAAAACCGAATACAAAAAATTTGAAATGCAGCTGGCAGGCATCATTCAACAAATCAAAGACCAGCCCGAAAAACAGTTGCAGTTGATCCCCATCTCCGTGTTTTTGGGGCGTGCACCCGACCGCGATCACGGCTTATTCAAAGTCCTGTTTTCTGAGCGCTGGGGCATAACAGGACGCATCAGAAAGTTTTTCTCGTTCTTGGTGCATGGCAACCACACCCTAGTGAGATTAAGTCAACCGCTGGTCATAAACAAAGCCTTGGATGATCAGAACCAACCGGAAAAAATGGCCCACAAGTTGGCGAGGGTGGTCCGCCTCCACAACAACCGCGTCAAAACCGCTGTGGTTGGCAGGGATTTGTCACACCGCCGCACCATCGCCAAAAACATCATCAAGCGACCAACCGTACAGCAAGAAATAGCCAACTATGCGGAGCGTCGCAAGATTCCACTGGAAGAGGCACAAAAAGAAGCGGCCAAAATCATTCGCGAAATAGCAGCCGATTATTCATACACCGCCATCAAGTTCATGAGTGGCATCTTTCGCTGGTTTTGGACCAAGGTCTATGACGGTGTAAAGCTGAATTTTTTTGATGAATTCAGAAACCTCACCACCGAAAAAGAAATTATCTATACCCCCTGCCATCGCAGCCACATTGATTACCTGATTTTGTCCTATTCACTGTATGAACGGGGCATCGTGCCGCCACACATCGCTGCCGGTATCAACCTGAACTTACCGGTGGTGGGCCGAATTTTGCGAGGCTCTGGTGCGTTCTTCCTGCGCCGGTCATTTAACTCGGTGTTGTATTCCACCATTTTTTCAGAATACCTCAGCTCGTTGATTGCCCATGGTGTGTCGATTGAGTACTTCATTGAAGGCACGCGGTCCAGGACCGGGCGCCTGCTGCATCCAAAAGCGGGGATGTTGGCGATGACCGTACGCAGTTATTTGAATGAACGCAGCAAACCCTTGGTGTTTGTGCCTTCCTCGCTGAATTATGAAAAATTGATGGAAGGGGCCTCTTACAAAAACGAGTTGGGTGGCAAAGGCAAAAAGAAAGAATCCATCGGCGGTTTGTTCAAAACCCTGAAGCTATTGAAACAAGATTATGGCCGCTTGACGGTGAATTTTTCAGAACACATTGAACTGGACGACATCCTGGATCAGCACAAACCGGATTGGCGCACCATCAAACTGGATGTCAAAGAAAAGCCACAGTGGTTCAAAAACGTGGTCTCAGACACCGGTAACCAAATCCTAACCAAGATCAATGAAGCGTCCCACGTCAACCCCATCAACCTGTTGGCGGTGACTTTGTTGTCCACCCCGAACCGCGCGGCATCGGAAAACAACCTGCGAGACCAAATTGAGTTATACCGCGAAATCATCACCCGTTTACCTTACTCAGAACGCACCACCGTTACCTCACTGAGCGTCGATGAAATCATCGAGAAGGGCATCTTTTTGGGCTTCATACAACGGGTCAAACACAGCCTGGGCGACGTTATCCAGGTTAAAGATGAGATGGGTGTGTTGATGACTTATTACCGCAACAACGTGTTGCACCTGTTTGCGGCCAGTTCTTTCATTGCCATGTTTTTTGTCAATGACCTGAAAACCCCGCGCAAGGAAGTGTTGCGAATGATGGCCATTGTTTATCCGTTCATCAAAAACGAGCTGTTCCTCAAATGGAGCCGCGAAGAGTTTGTTGAATATGGTCGCCAGACTTTGGGTCTGTTAAAGGAATTGAACCTGTTGACCAGCGTCGGACGCACCCTTGAGCGCCACAAAGGCGGGTCATTGCAAGCCGCCCAGTTCCGCGTCCTGGCCAATGCCCTGATGCAAACCTATGAGCGCTTTTTTATCGTTATCGCGCTGTTGAAAAAACGCGGTTCTGGCAACCTCACCAGCAAAGAATTGGAATCCCTGTGTCACCAGGTCGCCAGCCAATTGTCGTTGCTGTATGAATTCAACTCACCAGACTTTTTCGATAAAAACCTGTTCCGCCAATTCATCTCGGTGCTGAAACAGGAAGACATCATCAAAACCGATCTGGCCGGCAAAATCATCCACACCGAGAACCTGGAACCCATGTACCAAGGTGCCAAAACCATCCTGTCGCGCCGCATCCGCCACAGCATCTTGTATTTGTTATGAGCTCGAGAGTGACACAGCAGTGAACTCAGACGCCAACAACAAAAACACCATCAACCCCAAACACCTGCTGCACAGCAAATGGACCGCGACCGAACCTAAAAACCAGGAGCAGCATTTCATCGTTACCCGCACCGTATTAAACAAAAAAGGCCAAGTCAGCCAATGCACCTTGCAAGCCATCAAAACCCAACGCGAATTTATGCTCGACTGGCGTCAGTTAAAAAACCGGGATTTGTGGTTGCCCGGTTGGGCTTAAAAACGTAAAAACTAATCAAGGACAGGCACCAACTATGCTAAGTGTTACGCGAGTTTATAGTGACTCAAATACAACACTCATGAATAAAGTTAGAAGTTTGCAACAGATGAGAAACTGAAATGAAAATGATTTATCCAAGGACTATGACGATTAATGTAATTTTTATTGGGATTGTCATTTATTTTGGTTGGGTTGTTGGTGTTTCTATTTATAGTGAAAAAACACTAATAATTCAAAATTTTATAGATACTTTAATATTCATATCACTTGTCCTGATATTAGTATTTCTCGTAGTGGCTATCAAGGTCGATGATAAATATGTGTACATTTACAAGGTCTATAAAAAAGAAAAAATTGACAAGTCAAAAATTTATAATGTATCCGTTAATCTTTCGGAGTATTTAAATCTTGGGTTTCTTAAGTTTGAGCTCAACGGGTTTAAAAAGATAAGGCTGATATCATTTTTTGATAGTGTTCCTTATTCTAAAACTCGTGAAAATCACATAAAAGAAATCATTGAAAATATAAATGTTGTGAATAATTAATTATGTTCGGACCTAATCAAGGACAGGCACTAGCTATGAAGGTCAGACGGGCGGATTAGTTATATTTTGCAAAAGTAATTGAGTGGTTTTGAATATTCTTCCGATAAGAAATTACTGAATTTTGAGGCTTGCTTGGTTTTTAATTCAATTTGCCTGAGTCGAGACAAGTTGGACGGTTGCAGATAGCGTCTGCAAAAGGGGATGCCTGTCCCAGATTGGTTTTAATAAAAAAATTAATTATTTCTATGGATTAAGATGAATGATGTAAGAAAAAAAACAATTCAACGATTACATAAGTTAGGTGTTCCTTATAACGAAAACTTGCCTTTATTAAGTTCTCAATTAAAGATCAGATCTGATAGTGAGATAGCAAAAGGAGTGATTATTTGTTATGGGCTGACTGGGCTTGCATTTGAAGCTGATCCAGTTCAAGTTCTTGAATGGTTGGAAGAGAATGGCATTGATGGAGAGCTGGGTGGTTATATCGAAAAATTCAAAAAAGAATCTTTCACTGAGCAGGAAATTGTAGATTTATCTTGGTTCAATGAAAGAATTTATATGCTATGTGAAATAGGAAGAATAATTGATTTTAAGCTTCATTTTGATTCTCCTGTTGATTTGTCAAAGGTATTTCCGCATATTCCTCCCGAAGTGGAAATTGATTATTTTGTTGCTTCTTTTAAATCTATTCAAACAAAGAGTATTATTGAAGAATTAGACTTTTACTATTGTCTGCATTCTGCATACCGCCATCCAGAGTTATGGCCTGGGTCAAAACAGCCTGATGATTTTTCTTTGAGTATTATAAGAGAAAGAAGATCCGCGCTTGAGTGGGTACTGCACCCTAATCTTGATTGGCTTGATATTTCATTAGATACGTGAGTAAGTGAACTAATCAAAGACAGTTACTCATCAAAGAAAATGAGACCGATACTTAAAACCAGAATCAAAACTAACCAAGGACAGGCACTAACTATGAAAGTCTAACGGGCGGATTAGTTGTGTTTTTGCGAAAGTAATTGAGTGGTTTTGAGTGTTCTTCAGAAAAGAAATTACTGAGTATTGAGGTTTGCGTAGTTTGTAGTTCAATCTGCCTGAGTCGAGACAAGTTGAACGGTTGCAGATAGAATCTGCAAAAGGGGATGCCTGTCCCAGATGAGTTGTGAATTGAAAAGTTGGTGTGTTGGAAATGATGGTGCGCATTTTGACATATATGTAGACAAAAAACTGGTCGAGCACAGTTAGTCAATAAACAAGGCAATGTTGTTAAAAATAAAGAAGATTGAGTATGGTTAAGTCAAAAGTAATATCTAGGTTTTATGTTTTTTCAAAAACAGAAAGTAAGATTAATTTTAAGGAAATTGTTGAACTATTACCTAAGGATTATTCAACAGTTATGTTTCAAGGAGAAAGAAAAAAACTAACTACTGGAAAATTGGGGCCCGTTAGAAAAGAAAGTAGTGTTATGTATTCCGTAGAATATATTGATGTATATGACATTAGTGTTTGTAACGAATCTTTTATGAAAAAATGGGCAGTTCATGAAAGGTTATTGAAAAAAATTTCAAATGATTATGATATTAAGTACATGCTTGACTATGAAATTTCTATAGATGACAGTGATTATCCAGGTATTGTTTTCGATTCAAGATATTTGAAGTTTTTAGGGGCTATAAATTGCAATTTTGCCTTTGATTTTTATGAAAAATAAAACTAATCAAGGACAGTCACCAACTATACCAACTATGAAGCTCAAACGGGCAGATTAGTGATTTTAAAAATAAGAAGGCAGTCCCCTCTAAATAACTGACGTCAAAAGTCAGTTTTTCTGGAAGTACAATTTAAACAGTCAAGTAGATGATGTTTGCAGTTCAGTTTAAGTCTTTGTCTGATTTCGATACTGAAAAAGTTTGGGGTGTTTGAAGCACTGTGTTTATAATGTAAATTTTTTTACTTTTGGATAATTTATGAATCAATTTCGTTCGGTTTTGGCATTGTTTTTGATATTGGGTTCTGCTGCGGCTTTTGCTCAGGTGACTTATACCTATCAGGGTAACAATTATGATTTTTTTGAATCTCCGTATTCGGCGACATCGAGTATCACGGGTTTGATTGAGTTAGCCAGTTCGCTGACGCCCAATGCAACCATCGATTTGGTGCCCCTGATTCAGGCATTCAGCTTTGGTGATGGACAAGCGGTCAGAAATGAAACCAACACTATTTTGTGTCAGTTTGATGTGAGTACCAATGCCCAGGGGCGCATCACTTCTTGGTCCATTTTCATGCGTCAGTCTGATACCGCGCCCACCGGTAACCAACACAGCATCGACATGTTTTCAGGTACACCGGTAGAACAAAGTGGTTTTGATGCCGGCCAAGGCAACACCGATTGCAGTGGCACCGCTTTGTCTCCTTTTGGAGTTTCTAATTCCGCGCCATCGCCCAATGCCTGGTCAGGTGGTTCTGGTGTTCAACCTACGGCTGTACCCACTTTATCTCCGGCCACCTTGGTATTGATGTTGTTGCTGTTTTTAGGTGTGGTAGGATTTCGGTTTAAGTAATCACTTAGCAGCATAAATCAAGCTGAGAAAATTCAGTTTTGATCAATGAAAGCCAGCACAGATAAGCTGGCTTTTTTTTGGTGTTATTTTTGCATGGACTGCATTTTGATATCAGTTCAAAAGAACTCATCTGGGACAGGCTTTAGATAAAGTGTTGAAACTGTAGAATTGGAATTAAACTGTGATTGCAGGGGATGAGTCATCACCGCCCTATTGAATGCTGTGATTACCCAATGAATTTTGGGTCAATCCATTGGGTAATCTGAGTAGGCCTTATTAATTACCTAAATCGGTGCAGCCGTTGTATTGTGCACCATTGCCGTCCCAAGTGCTCACGCAGTACAGACCGCCTGGGTATCTGTGTAACACCGTACCAGAACCATCTTCACAGGTGGTTATTTCCATGGTGTGGACAAAGCTGACTTGCACAGTCATGGTTGAACAGTCGAGACTGCGGGCTTTAGCGCTGTTGACCGCAATCAATCCTGTGATGATGGCTGACAAGGTAAATACCAGCGTAAGCATAGCTTTATTGTTCATAATTCACTCTTTTTTTAGTTAATGGGAAGTGCATTATAAGCCAATAAAATTGTATAAATGTGAACTGGATAAGCATAAATAGTAGTTTATCTGGTCACATTCATCACTTGATTCAAGTGTGTAGCATCAACACCGGGATGTCGGCCTGGTAAAGCATGTGTTCGGTGACTCCGCCGAAGATCAGCTGGCGCAACCGTGAACGGCTGTAGGCACCCATCACCATCAGATCCGAATGGGTTTGTTGAAAACTGGACAGCAGCGCTTCGGTGTCGTCTTTTTCCCGGCACTGGATGTGATTGGCCTCGATGCCATGCATGGTCAGGTATTGTTGTAGGTGGCGGGCTTTGGGTCCGACCCGATCTTCGACTCCGTTGGTGATGATATTCACAGATTCGGCTTGCCGCATCAAGGGAATGGCCGCAGTCACCGCGCGGGCGGCCTCGGCACTTTGGTTCCAAGCAATGCTGATGTGTTTACCGACGGTTGCCTGGGATTCTTGCGGTAAAATCAATACCGGCTTGGCAGAATTCAATAAAGCTGACTGCATGAATTTGCTGGCGACCACGCTGTTTTTATTGGCCGGTCTTGAGACCACAATCATGTCAGTGACTGGGCCCACAATAGAAAACAGTTTGTTCGGTGAACCGGCTTTGGCTTGCCATAATGCCACCGGAGAATTGGCGGCTTTCTTTTTGAAGGTGTAGCCTTTGCTTTCAGCGACTTGTGCAAACAGGCCGCAGGCATCTTCTTGACTGGGGTTGCTGGATTCGTCGTTGTCTTCTTCGCCACTGATCATGGCCGCCACTTCATCTGGCAGGGAAACGTCTGAATCACCGTGCTTGCGCAAGTGGTAACCCATCACTGTGGCACCCAGTTGTTGGCCGATGTCAAAGGCAGTTGATAAAGCCACAGCGCATTCAGGTCGGTTGACCACCGGTATGCAAATCACTTTCATTGTTGTACTCCTGATTTATTTTGTAGGTAGAACAATCAGTATAAAAGATGGGGTGTGTGTCTGTAATCTCTGAGCGACACTATCGGTCCGTTTTCGAGTCCAAACTTGAGCCAAATCAAAAAAACTGAAACTTTTTGACAAGATTCGAAGCGGTTTGACGAGTTTATTAGTAAGGCGCATCATCATGCCTTCCTCTTTTTTAAACGTAAGGACATCAAGGACAGTCACACCCAAGGATGGGTCAAGGATTTTGAGCTTCAACATTCACTTACCTTGTGACACGGGTTTCGGTGACATCTGATGCTGTTGTCATACATGTTATACTGATGCCCATGCTGTGACTGTCGCCATGTGGGTTGATACCTGGGTAACAGCATTGATTCACTGTAAACCATTGTCCAAAGGGGTCTTAAACCTCATGCCGCTTGAACTTTCGAACAAATTCCAAATACCCGATTCTGAAATTGAAATCACTGCCATTCGAGCCCAAGGACCGGGTGGCCAAAATGTCAACAAAGTCTCAAGTGCGATTCATTTGCGTTTTGATATTCATCAATCAAGCCTACCGCCCGTTGCCAAAGAGCGGCTGTTAGAATTTTCCGATCAACGCATCAACAAGGATGGTGTCATTATCATCAAGGCCCAACAGTTCAGGACGCAGCTGAAAAACAAAGAAGATGCCTTGCAAAGATTGCGCGAGCTCATCGACTCAGCCTTGATTCAGCAAAAAAAGCGCAAACCCACCAAACCCAGCAAAGCGGCCAAAAAAAGAAGGCTAGACGCCAAAACCCGCAGAGGCCAGACCAAACAGCTGCGCAAACCTGTATCAGGGGACGGTTAAGCCCTCAGGTTGTAATATCAATGCAACAAAGGCGCCATTTCATCGGCCAAATACAGGGTATAAGCGGCTGCACCTTGGTAACGATTCAAGTGGGTGGCGTCACTGAACATCGAGGGTTTGATGACCGGTAATTCTTGGTGGTTTTTGATGGTCACCCCGGTGGCTTGTTCAATGCGCTTGATCACGGCTTGGAGGCGTTTGGCGCCTGCTTCCGAATGGGTGATCCACGCGGTGTTGCGAGGCAACATGACCACTTCCACCTGCTCAGAAAAGGTTTTGAATTGATTGACGATATCAATGAACTTCAACACCAGCTCTTCGCTGAAGTGCATGTCGATGATGTCAGCGGTGTGAATGCGATTCAAGCGCGCATCATCCAGTCTGGCTGGGTCCAGTATCAACTCATAGTATTCCTCAAAGGCCGCCAAGGTTTCTGGCGATCTTTCTGAAGCGATGGTGCCGCCACCCTGCCAGGGGTAATACCAATCACTGCCATCGAAATCCGGGTATTCTTTTTCAAAAGCCTCACTCAGAATGGGGCCCAATTCCCGCAGCCGTTCTTGGCGTTTGGGGTCACGTTCTAAGGTTGTGCGGCTTCTGGGTTCTTGTAGCGCACTGCCAAAATAGCCGGTGATCATTTCAGCAGACACGCTGTTACGCAAATACTTGATGTTGAATAACCGCACGCCGCGGGTGGGATCCTGTTTCATGATTTCCCACAATTCGCCATTGTTGCCGAGGATGGTGATGTAAGAGTCTTCCAACATGCGGTTGCGGTTGTAGCGGGTGATGGTGGTTTGAAACGGATTGAACTCTATCACGGCTAATTTGAGTTGGCGGTTGGCTTGATCAAAGGCTTCTTTGATGCGGCGGGTCAGGATTTCTTGATAGAAAGGATTCAAGCCACCGAAGCCAAAGTTAAATGATTTGATGTCATCGTGGCCTTGTTCTTTAAGACTTTGGTCAAATTCACGCGGCGAGAAACCGGCCTCCACCATCGAAGAGCCAAACACCATCACCAGGTCATGTGGTTCTGCGACGATTTGTGGCAAAGCATTTTTGGCTTCCAACACCCGCCCCAAGAAACTACCGGGGGCTGCATCGCCCATCCAGGAAAACCAGCGGACGCCGGCCAGTGCCAGTGCCATACCGAGCAAGATGAACAATAAAGTTTTGCCATAGATCGGTTGTCGCACGCCTTCAGGAGCGACATTATCTGGTTGCTCCTGTGCTGCCACCGGATAAATGGGGTGCTTGTTGCCGGGGTCGGTGTGACTGGAGTCAGAACTGGAAGTAGATGAAGGCATTGGTAGGCTCTCCGATAAGTAAACAAATGGCTTGAATGAGGACTAATAAAGGCCAGAACAGCCACCAACGGGCCATCCATTGGGCGGATTTGTTGAGTACAAAATAATCAATGATGTGCATGAAAAACAGGGCTGCCACGGTGAGGCCAAAGACGATCGGGGCCTTGGACCCTGAGTCCGGTAAAGTACCGGCCATGCCGTGCATTTGGGCGATGATGTCCCATGCCGACTCGATGCCGGTGGCACGGAACAACACCCAGCCAATCAACACCAAATAAAAGGTCATGACCCATTTGGCCAGTTTGCTGAAAAATTGTTGGCTTTGAGCAAAACCGGCAAATGCCGCACTGTTGCCCAGTTGGTGGGTGGCGATGATGATCAAACCATGGAACGCACCCCAAGCGACAAACGTCCAGGCCGCGCCATGCCACAAGCCACCGAGTAACATGGTAATCATCACGTTGCGGATGCGGTTGTATTTTCCGCCCAAAGAAATGTACAGGTAGTCGCGCAACCAAGTGGACAAGGAGATGTGCCAGCGTTGCCAGAATTGTACCGGCGACAAGGCAAAATAGGGCAGGCGGAAATTCAATGGTATTTTGAAACCAATCAACAAAGCAATACCAATGGCCATGTCACTGTAACCAGAAAAATCACCATAGATCTGCCCGGCAAAAGCCAGCACCCCGGTCCAGGTTTCCAACAGACTCACAGCCCCGCCATCGAAAGCCGTGGCTGCCGGCGCGGCCAGCAAGTCGGCGATGGTTTTTTTGAACAAACCAATGGTGATCAACAAAAAGCCGTTTTTGACCATGTACCAGGTCGGCACGGGCAATTTATGGAATTGGGGTAGGATGTGTTTGGCGCGCAGTATGGGACCGGCGACCAACTGCGGAAAGAACGCCAGGGCGGTGGTGAATTCGGCCAGGCCTTTGCGCGCTTTCATTTCGCCGCGATACACATCGATGGTGTAACTCAAGGACTGGAAAGTGTAGAACGAAATACCAACCGGTAACACCCAGGACAAAGAACCCAGGTCGGCTTGGTAGCCTAACACGGTGAGGAAATCGGCTACCGATTGAATGGCAAAGTCGGCGTACTTGAACAACGCCAAGATGCCCAGGTTCATCATCACCGACAGGCTCAAAAACAGCTTTTTGCGCCGTTGGTCGGAGGCATGGTAGATGGCTTGGGCCAGGAAGTAGTCAATAACCGCTGAGCCCACCAGTAAGGGGATAAAGCGGTAGTTCCAGGTGCCATAGAACACCAGGGAAGAGACCAGAATAAAGTAAATCCTTGGTTTATGGCGCAAAAACACAAAGCCATAAAACAGCAAGAACACCATCAAAAAGGCAAAAAATATCGGTGTGTTGAACAACATGGGGTCCCGGGCTCCTCTTTTTTATTTTCTCATTGTTACCGATATCAACGATGACAAGCGACAGAAGTTACAAGAGAATTAAATAAATTGAAAATAACGAACACTCTTGGACTTCATTCCGGAGAATGGTCCAATCAGAATGTTTGACCAGGCGCTGTGCGCTGGATGTTTGTGCTGTGTGGAAATTGAAGTGTCAATGGTTTTGTCTTGAGGCACAAAAAACCCCGGGCTGGCCGGGGTTTCTGTAAGACATTGTTAAGCAGCTTTCTTACTTAAACTTGATTTTCAGGTCCATTTGCAAGCGATCGTAATCGGTTTGTTCGGCTTTGCTTTGGTCCTGTTCTGAGCTGATGTAAGTCATGCCCAAGGACATGTTCTTGCCCAAGCCGTAACCGGCTTTTAAGATGTGGCCTTTGGAATCGGTTTCGCCACCGGCAAAATCGGAATCATTGAACAAGGCGTAAACTGAATCAGCTTCCATGTCGAGGTATGAATAACCGAAACTCCAGCTGCCGGCGTCTTTGACTTTACCCAAGCCAAAACCCAGCACGTAACCGGTATCTAAATCACCGGCTTCGGTGTTTTGGTAATAACTGGCAAACAAGTTAAATGGCGTTGATGCGAGTTTGGTTTTGTACTCAACCAGACCTTCGACGATGTTGAAGTCATAGGCCAGACGGCCGTTGCCATCCAGGGTGTTACCACGGGCTTTGCCATCAAATAAGGGTGCTGCGCCTTGTAATTCCTGGTAATCATAGTAACCCATACCGGCCACCAATGAGCCGCCGCCCAAGTCAAACGATTTAACCAACTGACCACCAAACAACAAGGTGTCATCGGCTGAACTGCGCTCTTCCACGGCGAAGCCAACCAAAGTGCCTTGCCAACCGTTTTGGTCATAATTCAGGGCAAAACCTTCTGGGTTCAAATCACCGTCCCACAAGGCCGGAGTCTTGGCCGGAATGTAGAATGGGTTTTTCATTTTACCGCCAGTAACCCCAACTGAATCATTGAAGTTGTATTTGAAGTAAGCCAAATCGAGGCGGATGTCTTTGGTAGAAAAGGCACCGTCCAGGGTTTGGTTGGTTGAGGTGGGATCTTCAGCACCTGAGGCCAAACGGAAACCCACAGACAAATCTTCAGTCACTTCGGCATTGGCACTCAATCTGAAGCGCACGCGGTTGCGGGTACGTACGTCTTTGCCACGTTGGTCAATGTATTCAAAGCGGTCGCGGATGTCACCAGAAAATTGAATGCGGTCTGCCCAAGACTTTTCAGTTTTGGTTTCGGCTTCGGCCACGGCTTCAACTTCTGCTTGGGTGGCATTGGTTTTTTGTTCCAATTGCTCAATTTTTGCAGACAACATTTTTAGCTGTTCTTTTAACAAGGCTATTTCTTCATCAGCGCTATCAGCCCAAGCCGATGATCCCAGTGCCAGCAAAACTGACGTCACCAAAATCTTTTTGTTCATGGTAAATTCCACTTGTGTTTAAAAAAATGTGAATATTAGATGACAAATGTGACAATTACATGACATATGTGACATTTTGGTATCATCTTGGTTACATGCAGCAAAAATGCCTTAATAATGTGTTGCTAAAGAGCACAGTAAGCTAAGATTGCGACATTTGTATTAACCCCTAGATTTGATTTTTATGGAATTTTCTGGCTGGAAACAAGAACGACTTGCCATCATGGTGTTTGTTGTCCTGGGGGCAGTGACCGGCTTCATCACTGGCTATTGGGCGGCCAGTTTCTTGTTGTGGTTGTTGGTTTATGTTGGCTGGAAAATCGTTGAATTCAAAACCTTCTATGACTGGTACATGAAAGGTGCATCGAGAAAAAATGTGCCGAATAACAAAGGCGTGTTTGAGGCCATCACCTGTCAGGTCATCAACAACAAGAACAAAACCAAGGAAGCCCAACAACGCAACAAATACCTGTTGAAACAATTCGTCACCACCGCTCAGGCGCTGCCGTTTGCGACCTTGGTTTTGAATCAGCGGTTTGAGATTCAATGGGTCAACCAAATTGCCCAAGACATCCTCAACATCAGCACCAGCGACATCAACACCAAAATCGATAACATCGTCAGGGAGCCGGCATTCGTTGAACTGATGACCACTGGCAAGTCAGACCAGGAAGTCAAACTGACACATTATAAAGAGAGTGACAAAAGTATCCATGTGCGGCTCATCAAAATCAACCGCACCCGTTACCTGATGGTCGCCCGTGATGTCAGTGCCCAAGAGGCGCTGCAAAAATCCAGAAAGGCTTTTGTGGCCAATGCCTCGCACGAATTGCGCACGCCATTGACGGTGATTTCTGGTTACTTGGAGATGTTGCAATCATCAGAATTGGTCAATGATGACTGGTCATTGGCCATCGATCAGGCCAAAGACCAGGCCAACCGCATGTCAAAAATCATTGAAGACATGTTGAAGCTATCTAAAATTGAACATGATCGCGTGATCCCCTCTGTCGAAAAGAAAATCAGCATGCCGGAGTTGCTCAATGGTTTGTTCAATGATTTGAAGAACAGCCCTGACGCGGCCGCACATCACATGTCGGCCAGCATCAATTCAGACCTTTATATCAAAGGAGACGAATCGGAGATCACCAGCATTTGTTTGAATTTGATGCACAATGCCTTAATTCACACACCGGCAGGATCTCGTATCGACATCCGCTGGTTTGAAAAACAAGGTGAGGCGCAATTTTGGGTGACCGATAACGGCCCGGGTATCGATTCCAAACACATTCCGCACCTGACTGAACGGTTTTATCGGGTGGACAACTCCAAAGCCCGCAACCACCAGAGCACTGGATTGGGCTTGGCCATCGTCAAGCACATCTGCTTGAAGCACAACGCTGAATTTGAGATTGACAGCGAAGCCGGCCAGGGCGCCACCTTCAAAGTGATTTTCCCCGCCCACCGGACTTTGCTCGAGGACTGAGCTGCATGGACTTATAGGTCGAAATAACGACTCAGAACCGCTCAGTTTTAACGATTATGACAAAATTGTCATATAACTGTCACATTGGCTGTTTAGAATGCCCACCATTCACAACCATTGATAAAATTTAGCATGAAAGCATTGAAAAAAATTACCCTGTTGGTCAGCATCATGGCCGCTATCCAAGTTCAGGCTGCTGGCCGCGACTACATCAGCGTGGTGGGTTCATCCACGGTTTATCCATTCTCTACTGTGGTGGCAGAGCGCTTTGGTAAATCAACACAATTCAAAACCCCGAAGATTGAATCTACTGGTACCGGTGGTGGCATGAAGTTGTTTTGTAAAGGCAACGGTGTAGATACACCAGACATTTCTAACGCTTCCAGACGCATCAAAGCTTCTGAACTGCAAATGTGTCATGACAACGGTGTCACTGGCGTGGTTGAAGTATTGATTGGTTACGACGGCATCGTGGTTGCCAATGACATCAACTCACATGATTTTAATTTAACCCGCAAAGATTTGTTCTTGGCACTGGCCAAAGACGTGCCAGGTGAGGCTGATGGTGAGTTGGTAGCCAATCCATACACCCATTGGAACCAAGTTAATGCCGATTTGCCAGCGGTTAAAATTGAAGTGTTGGGACCGCCACCGACTTCAGGTACCCGTGATGCATTTGTCGAGCTGGCCATGGAAGGTGGATGTAAAGAGTACGAATGGATCAAAGCCACCAAGAAAAGCAACAAAGACCAATACAAAAGCATTTGTCACACCGTGCGTGAAGATGGTGCTTATGTTGAGGCCGGTGAAAATGACAACCTGATCATTCAGAAATTACAGAAAAATCCTGATGCCCTGGGTATCTTTGGTTTTTCATTCCTAGACCAAAACACCGATCTGGTTAAAGGTTCGATGGTTGATGGTGCAGCACCTGAGTTTGAAACCATCGCCAGCGGTGAATACCCGGTTTCAAGACCACTGTACTTTTACGTGAAGAAAGCCCACGTGGCAGAAATTCCTGGCATGGAAGCATTCCTGAATGAATTCACCAGCGAAAAAGCCATGGGTGAAGAAGGTTACCTGACTGACAAAGGCCTGATTCCATTGGGCGAGGAACTTTATAAAGAAGTCAGAGAAAACACCAAAACATTGAAAAATCTGGAGTTGTGATACCAGTTATTACGTTTCAATAGGATTGACCGCAACCGGGTAAAACCTGGTTGCGGTATTTTTTTTTAAGTAACACAAAGCATATTCCGGGTGATTGAATGAAAATCAGTGCACTGCTCTTTTTGTTGGTATTGTTTGCCGCGTTCAGCTATTTCATGGCCAGGCAAAAAATCACGACTGCTTACCGACAACGAAAGCAAAAGTCAAAAATCATGACCCTGCCCAAATATTTCGGTTATGTGGCAGGCTTGTGTTCGTTGATTCCGGCTTTGCTGGTTTTGATGGTTTTACAGGTGGCCGAAGAACCTTACATCACCAGTGAAATATCGACTTATATTGAACAGACCAACATCGAGTTGGACGTCAACAACCAGTCTGACCTGGATTTGTTCATGAATGAAATCCGCGGCGCCGACACCCCTGAAAAGGTGTCAGCGATGTCCGCAGAAAAATTACAGGTTTACCAACGCTTCCACGAAATTGAAGTCACCACCCAGCGCACCATCACGGCCATTGTCTTGTCATTGGCGGTATTGTTAGGCGTTTTGGCCATGCGCAAAATCAATACCGATACGCCGGCCAGGAAAGTCTTCGAAAAAATCATCGAGGGCATCTTGTTATTGGCTGCATCGATTGCCATCATGACCACCGTGGGCATTGTCTTTTCGGTGTTGTTTGAGTCGACGAGGTTTTTTGGAGAAGTGCCGATATTGAGCTTTATGTTTGGTACCGAATGGTCACCACAAACAGCCATCCGTGCCGACCAGGTCGGATCTTCAGCAGCCTTTGGAGCCGTGCCACTGTTTGTTGGTACCATGTTGATTTCATTTATTGCCTTACTGGTTTCGGTACCATTGGGTCTGATGTCGGCCATTTACTTATCTGAATATGCCAACAAATCATTCCGTGCCGTAGCCAAACCGGTGCTGGAAATCTTGGCCGGTATCCCCACCGTGGTATACGGTTTCTTTGCGGCCTTGACGGTGGCGCCAATGATTCGAAACTTGGGAGAGTCGATGGGGTTGTCAGTGGCTTCTGAGAGCGCCTTGGCAGCTGGACTGGTGATGGGCATCATGATCATTCCTTTTGTTTCATCGTTATCTGATGACGTGTTATCGGCTGTACCACAAAGTCTGCGTGAAGGTTCTTTGGGGTTGGGCGCTACCCGCTCAGAAACCATTGTTAAGGTGTTGATTCCGGCAGCCTTGCCCGGCATTGTGGGTGGCGTGTTGTTGGCGGCTTCCAGGGCCATTGGTGAAACCATGATTGTGGTGATGGCGGCCGGCTTGGCAGCAAATTTAACGGTCAACCCATTGGAAGCGGTGACCACGGTCACGGTACAGATTGTGACCTTGTTAACCGGTGACCAAGAATTTGACAGCGCCAAGACCCTGGCGGCCTTTGCCCTGGGATTGATGTTGTTTGTCACCACCTTGATATTGAATGTGATTGCTTTGCATGTGGTCAGAAAGTACAGGGAACAATATGAATAATACTGATTTGGTTAAAAAAAGCCTGGGTAAACGTTACCTCAAAGAACGCATTTTTAGAACCTTGGGTTTGTTGTCGATTGCCACAGCAATATTGTTTTTGGTGTTCTTGTTGACTGACATCGCCAGCAAGGCCATGCCGGCTTTCTCGCAAACCAAAATCACGCTGCCCATTTATTTGGACACCGATGAATTGGGTGTGGGCGCCAGCAACAGCGTAGAAGAAATTGGCCAAGCCGATTTCCGCAGGGTTATCAGAGACGCTTTGTTGGCTGAGTTTCCAGAAGTCAGCAAACGCCAGGAGAAGCGTGAGCTATACAGCCTGACCAGTATGGGTGCAGAGTTTCAATTGCGTGATCGGGTCATGGATAACCCCGATTTGTTGGGTCAAACCCTGGAGATAGATTTCATGGCCGATGACGATGTCGACGCCGTGATCAAAGGATCGATTGACCGCTATTTACCGGAAAACGACCGCCGGGTTAAAGACCAAAAACTGGACTGGATTGAGCAGTTGGAAGCCGAGGGACGCATCACCACAGGCTTCAACTGGAACTTTTTTGCTAATGGAGATTCCAGAGAACCTGAAATGGCGGGTATCAAAGGCGCCATCATGGGTTCTTTGTTTACCTTGTTGGTGACCCTGGCCTTGTCCTTTCCTGTGGCAGTGGCCGCAGCCATCTACCTGGAAGAGTTTGCACCCAAAAACCGATTCATTGATTTCATTGAAATCAACATCAACAACCTGGCGGCTGTGCCTTCCATTGTCTTCGGTTTGTTGGGCCTGGCGGTGTTCATTAACTTTTTCAACATGCCCAGATCAGCCCCGCTGGTCGGTGGTATTGTGTTGTCATTGATGACCCTACCCACCATCATTATTGCTTCGCGTTCAGCCATCAAAGCGGTACCGCCGTCGTTGCGGGAAGCGGCACTGGGACTTGGCGCGTCAAAAATGCAATCGGTGTTCCACCACGTGTTACCGGCGGCCTTACCGGGTATCTTGACCGGTACAATCATTGGTATGGCCCAGGCCTTGGGTGAAACAGCCCCATTGTTAATGATTGGTATGGTGGCCTTTATTGTGGACATTCCGCAATCGGTGGTTGATCCATCAACGGTGCTGCCCATTCAGGTGTTTTTGTGGGCCGATTCACCGGAGCGCGGTTTCCTGGAAAAAACTTCGGCTGCCATCATGGTACTGTTATTTTTCTTGATAGCCATGAATGCCATAGCCATTTACTTGCGCAAGAAATTTGAGAAAAAGTGGTGATTGCAATCACCGCCTTACGGCGTCGGTGTGATTCACAGGAATCCCTGACCAATTGTGATATGATTTTATTGAAACGGAAATTAATTTCCCGGAGCGACAGCCCATGAATGAAGCTGTAATTAACAACATAGATGAACCCAATATGAAAGTCAGTTCCTTCACTGAAGACGAAGATTCATTGAACATTGAGTACACCGATACGGTGGGTCAACCGCTGTGTGATGCGGCCAAATTCAAGACCCGCAATGTCAATGTCTACTATGCCGACAACCAGGCCATCCATGATGTGTCTCTAGATATTGGCGCCAATGAAGTGATTGCCCTGATTGGTCCCTCAGGTTGTGGTAAATCGACTTACCTGCGGACTTTGAATCGCATGAATGACACCATCGATATTTGTCGTGTGGAAGGACAAATTTTATTGGATGACCAAAACATTTACGACAAGAAACAAGACCCAGTGTTGTTGCGAGCGCGGGTGGGTATGGTGTTTCAAAAGCCCAACCCTTTCCCCAAGTCCATTTATGACAATGTCGCTTATGGCCCCAGAATTCATGGATTGACCCGCAACAAATCCGAATTGGATGACCTGGTCGAAGAATCTTTGATCAAGGCTGGTCTATTCAAAGAGGTGAAAGATCGCCTCCATTCTCCAGGTACTGGCTTGTCAGGTGGCCAGCAACAGCGCCTGTGTATCGCCCGCACCATCGCGGTACAGCCAGAAGTGATTTTGATGGATGAACCGGCTTCGGCACTTGACCCGATTGCGACGGCCAAAATCGAAGAACTGATCAATGACCTGAAAGAAAACTTCACCATCGTCATCGTGACCCATTCCATGCAACAAGCGGCCAGGGTGTCACAACGCACGGCTTATTTTCACATGGGGCGTTTGATTGAGGTGGGGGAAACCGATCAGATTTTCACCAACCCTTCGCATGATTTGACTGAAAAATACATCACTGGCCGCTTTGGCTAAAGGCAAGAATTATGGAACACATAGAACTAGAAAAACACACCTCCAGTGAATACAACACCGAACTGGAAGACATCAAAAACCATTTGTTAAAGATGGGTGGTAAGGCCGAAAACCAATTGCGCATGATCCTCAATGCGATGTCGGAAAACTCGGTTGATTTGGCCGACGAGCTGTTGTCACAGGCTGATGACATCGACAAGATGGAAATTGACCTGGACCAGGAATGCACCCGCATCATTGCCAGAAGGCAGCCGGCTGCCAGCGATTTGCGCTTGATTGTGGCGGTGCTCAAAAGCATCACCGACATTGAACGCATTGGCGATGAAACAGAAAAAATGGCGCGCCTGCTGAAAAAGCTGATTGCCCGTGATTTTCGTTCCAAATACTTTGAAGAGATTGATCACCTGGGACAAGAAGTGCTGGCCAACTTATCTTCGGCATTGAATGCCCTGGCCAGGTTAGATGCAGAACAAGCGATCAAAACCGCCCAACGCGACCAGGTCATCGATGCCCATTTTGATGAGTTGAATGGCCACTTAATCAAACACATGATCAAAGACCCGTCCATGGTTAAGCCTTACTTGAAGCTGAGTCACAGTGCCCAGGCCTTGGAGCGCATTGGCGACCACGCCAAAAACATTTGTGAAAATGTGATTTATCTGGTGATTGGCAAGGACGTCCGACACACCGACATGGATGAGGTCAAAAGCCAGTTGTTTGACTGACCCTAGGTTCACCCTAACAATGGTCATCACTTCTGGGTTGTTGATGCCCACTGTTTTGTACATCGCTTGGTTTGACCAGTAAAAATTGTTACCATGTTGTGGAAAACATTGGTTTAAACAAACAAAGGTGAATATATGAAAAATGTGGTGATAACAGGCGCCAACCGCGGTATCGGTTTGGCCTTGTGTGAACAGTTCAAAGCGGCTGGAGACCACGTCATCGCGGTTTGTCGAGAGGCCAGTGATGACATCAAGGCACTGGAGGTGGAAATCATCGATGGCATTGATGTCACTGACCCGGCTGCGGTCCAAGAACTGGTGAAGAAACTCAACAGCAGGTCCATCGATGTGTTGATTCACAACGCCGGGGTGATGACCCGCAATGAGTTGGGTCACATCGATTACCCTTCCATCAGTCAGCAATACCAAGTCAACGCCGTGGCACCTTTGTTGATCACCGAACATTTGTTGCCATTCATGAAATCGGGGTCCAAGTTGGGCATAGTCACAAGTCGCATGGGCTCGCTTGCTGATAACGACTCGGGCAGTCATTATGGTTACCGCATGAGCAAAGCCGCCGCCAATATGCTCGGTGTCAGTTTGTCAGTCGATCTCAAACCCAAGGGCATTGCTGTCATGTTGTTGCACCCGGGTTACGTCAAAACCGACATGACTGGACAACAGGGATATGTCGATACCGACCATGCAGCCAAAGGCTTGTTTAACCGAATAGCTGATTTATCGATGGAAAATACCGGCACGTTCTGGCATGCTGATGGCGAACAGTTGCCGTGGTAATGGTCGGGTATACCTGACTGCTAACGGTGCTTAAATAATTGCGATTGATAAGGTAACAAAGCCCATGAAAATGATCACTGCCATCATCAAACCATTCAAACTGGACGACGTCAGAGATGCCCTGGAAAGCGTTGGTGTGCGTGGCATCACAGTCACAGAAGTGAAGGGCTTCGGTCGCCAAAAAGGCCACACCGAACTGTACCGCGGGGCTGAGTATGTGGTCGATTTTTTGCCCAAACTGAAATTGGAAATCGCCACCACCGATGACCAGGTCGAATCGATTGTTGAAACCTTGGTCAACACCGCCAGCAACAACAAAGTGGGCGACGGTAAGATCTTCATCCATGACCTGGAGCAGGTGATTCGCATCCGCACCGGCGAAACCGACGAAGACGCTTTGTAAAGTTAAATTTACCCCAAACACCAAATCCGTCATCCCGGCGCAGGGCCTGCCGCTGGTGAAAACGGGGCCGGAGTTCAGTGGATTTTTGTGGGTCTTTGTTTGAGCCAAAGTCGTAAAGCTAAAGTCCCAAATCCAATTCAATTCAGATCAAAATCTTATATACCAAGCTACCGCTTGACAGCAGTCATCTTGCCCCTTAGCATGTCCACCCAGGCTGAACTGGGTTCAGCTTAAATTCAATCGGGTGCCTGAGCGCGCAAGCCATCAGGTTAAACGGGAAGTTGGTGCCAAAGTCAATTTTGAAAGCCAACACTGCCCCCGCAACGGTAAGTACAGAAAAAGTCAAAAAATACGCCACTGTGAACATTCATGGGAAGGCTTTTGGCTGTGGATGATTTGGCCGGCAATGCCAGCCTTGTGCTAATCCTCTGCTTTATGCTGTCATTGGCGCGTATAACGCGACAGAAAGACAGCTCATGAAAGTCTGAGGAGAGGTTATGGTTTTCACCGAAGGTGAAAGAAGTGGCCTCGGATCAATCCCTATGTGCCAGTCCGGAGACCGGCCTGATTGCGACATCAATCAACCATGTTCGGGTGGAACAGGAGACATCATGAAAAAACACACTTACCAGAAAGTGGCTTTACTGGCATGCGCCATCACAGCCCAAGCCCAAAACCCCACAGCCCAAACCGAAGACCTCAATCACCTCATCGTCACCGCCGGTATCGCGCCGATTGAAAGCGATCAATATGGCGGTTCAGTGACCGTCATCAGTGCCGCTGACCTGGCCGCCATGCAAGCCACGTACCTGGCCGATGTGCTGCGCACCTTGCCAGGCTTTGCCATCAACCAATCCGGTGGCCCGGGTACGCAGACCCAATTGCGGGTGCGTGGTTCGGAAGCCAACCATGTGTTGGTGTTGGTCGATGGGGTGCGGGTTAATGACCCCACCGCCAATGATGAGTTTTTATTCAACTATGCGATGTTGGATGACGTGGAACGCATAGAAATCATTCGCGGGCCACAAAGTGCCATCTGGGGCACCGATGCCGTCAGTGCAGTGATCAACATCATCACCAAAAGCGGCAACTATGGCGGCAACCAGCATGGCAGCATTCTGGCTGATTTGTCCTATGGCTCATTCAACACCAAAAAGCTGGGGTTGAGCGGTCAACTCAGTGGCGCCAAATGGAACCTATCAACTGGCATCCAGGCTTTGGACAGCGCCGGCACCAACATCTCGCGCAGTGGCTCGGAAGCCGATGGTTTTGAGAACTTAAACAGCCACTTTAAATTGAATGTGTTGCCAGTAGATGATTTGGAGCTGACTTTTGCTTATCGTCGGCAGGATGCCACCAATGAATTTGATGGCACCGATTTTGTGGTCACGGGATTACCTACCGATGCCGATTTGTGGACCGAGCGCCAGCAGCTCACCGGTCAGGTCGGTATTCGATACACGCCCGCATCATTTTGGCAAGCCGGCATACAATACCACTGGTCTGATATCGAAGGCCAAAACTTCAGCCATGGATTGGGTGTGACCAGCGCCACCTCATCAGATACCGATACCCTGGAAGTGGACAGCAGTTGGTATTTTGGCGCCAATGCCCAACACCGTTTTTCATTGCGAGGTGACCACCGTCAGATTGACTTTGTACAACGCGGCGAGGCTTCGCCCTTTGGTGATCCGAACCAGCGACAAAGTTACCATGTGACTGGCTTGGCTGCTGAGTACCACCACCAGTGGAGCGAGGCATTCAGCTGGAACCTGTCTGCCCGCAACGATGATTTTAATCGATTTGAAGACGTCAGTAATGCCAAGCTGGCTGCTACTTACCGCTTCAACAGCCATTGGCGGTTGCGCGGTACTTATGGAACCGGCAGCAAAGCGCCTTCGTTCATTGAACGGTTTGGCTTTTTCCCTGCTAACTTCATTGGCAACCCCGATCTCAAACCAGAACAATCAAATGCTTTTGAGGTGGCAGTGGGCTACAGCGGATCCCAGTCTCAAGTTGAACTGATCTATTTTGATCAGGACCTGCGTGATGAAATTGACGGCTTTGTGTTTGACCTTGATTCGGGGTTGTTCACAGCCGCAAACAAAAGCGGTGACAGTCAGCGCCGAGGCATGGAACTGATTTGGCAAACCCAATTATCTGACCAGTGGGGAATCAGCGGTAATTACACATACACCGACGCTACCGAACAGGCGGCAAACGGCAGTGATGTGACTGAAGTCAGGCGACCAGAAAACATGGCTCATGTGGCAGTAGATTTCAGCTTTGCCGATGGCCGGGGTCAACTCTATGGCCAGGTTAACTATCAGGATGATCAACTGGATGTGTTCTTTGATCCGACCACCTTTGTTTCATCGCAGGTCAAACTGGATGCCTACACCACCGTGGACTTGACCTTTAATTGGCACTTCAGTGAAGCGTTGCACTTTTTTGTTAAAGGACAAAACATTTTCGATGAATCCTACGAGGAAGTGTTGGGCTACGCCCGCCCCGGTGCTGCTTATACCGTCGGTGTGAAAGCCCGCTTTTGAGTGGTTGGATAGGTAGTATTTTCAATTCCAACCCACTGTATGGTACTTCAGTGGGTTGGAAGTCCTGTGGGTCATTACCTGCAATTGACACACCCCCTGCCCCCTCTCAAGAGGGGAGTAAGATCGTTAGTGTCGGAAACACGCTCTGGTTACTGAATCGATCTCAGTCTCTTTTGGGATATAAAAACAGTTAATCTGCCTCCCCTCTTGAGAGGGGATTGAGGGGTGTGTTTAAACTGGGGAATACTCTTCAGCTGCGGTTCGTATGGCTAGAATGATAAAAATAAACTGTCATTCCGACCGAGCAAAGCGAGCGGAGGAACCTCCATCAATTGGCGTGATGATAAGTGCGAATAAAGGTTGGAGATCCTTCGACTGCACGGCCTACGTCATTTCAAGAAGGCTTCTTGGACTTCGTCCAAACCGCCATCTTTCAATTGCCTGGCCTCAGGGTGATTTAAAAATAAACTGTCATTCCGACCGAGCAAAGCGAGCGGAGGAACCTCCATCAGTTGGCGTGATGATAAGCATTGGGAGATCCTTCGGCTTCGCTCAGGATGATGTCCATAAACAGGCATTGAGTTTAAACTGTTTCTTTACAAATAAATGCCCTGAAAAACCGCCAATTAATGGTTAATGGACATCACTTGTCTTCTTCTAAACCGATGCCGTCCATGCCCATTGACAGGGAATCGGCGTCGCCGCCTTGCGACAGTTTAATCGCCAGGCGCACTTCGTTGGCCGAATCGGCGTGACGCAGGGCGTCTTCGTAGGTGATCTCACCGGCCTGATACAAATCAAACATGGCTTGGTCAAAAGTTTGCATGCCCATGTTGGTGGATTTTTTCATCAGGTCTTTGAGCTTTTCAATTTTGCCTTTGCGGATGTATTCCTGTGCCAAGGGAGAGTTAATCAAAATTTCCACCGCAGCTCGGCGACCATTGCCGTCGGGGGTGGGAATCAATTGTTGTGCGACCATGGCGCGCAGGTTCAATGACAAGTCCATCAACAATTGTTCACGGGCGTCTTTGGGGAAAAAATGTAACACGCGGTCCAGCGCCTGGTTGGCGTTGTTGGCGTGTAATGTGGCCAGACACAAGTGACCGGTTTCTGCAAAGGTCACGGCCTGTTGCATGGTTTCTGAGGTCCTGATCTCACCAATCATGATCACGTCTGGAGCCTGTCGGAGGGTGTTTTTCAAAGCCACCTCGAAGGATTCGGTATCCAGCCCCACTTCTCGTTGGGTGATCACACAGCCTTGGTGCTCATGCACGTACTCGATGGGATCCTCAATGGTGATGATGTGGCCGGTGGTGTTGACGTTGCGGTAGCCCACCATGGCCGCCAGTGAAGTGGATTTACCGGTACCGGTACCACCCACAAAAATGATGATGCCACGTTTGGTTAACGACAGTTCTTTCAAAACCTCGGGTAACTTCAAAGACTCAAAAGTTGGAATTTTGGTTTCCACGCGACGGATTACCATGCCCACTGCATTTCTTTGGTAAAACGCACTGACCCTGAAACGACCCACCGAAGACACACCAATGGCGAAGTTACACTCATGGGTCCGTTCAAATTCTTCTTTTTGGTAGGGCGACATGATGCCGGTAACCATGTCCCTTGCTTGCGCTTTGGTTAAGGGTTGTTGGGTGATGGGTATCACCCGACCATGAATTTTGATACTGGGTGCCAAGTTGGCGGTAATGAAAAGGTCCGAGGCCTTTTTATGTACCATCAGTTTTAAATACGAATTAAAGTCCATGGTTGCTCCTGTTTTGTTCGGTTATGCCCTTGCCGTGACTGGGTTAATCAAAATCAGCCTTTTTAACGGCCCTGGACCTGGCTTGTGCTTTGGATATCAAGCCCTTGCGGACCAGTTCTATCAAGCATTGGTCCAGTGTCTGCATGCCCACCGATTGACCGGTTTGAATGGATGAATACATCTGTGCCACTTTGTCTTCTCGAATCAGGTTTCTGATGGCAGGGATACCGACCATGATTTCATGGGCTGCTACCCGGCCGCCGCCGACTCGTTTGATCAGGGTTTGGGCGACCACCGCCCTTAATGACTCAGACAACATGGAACGCACCATGGGCTTTTCACCCGCTGGGAACACGTCAATGATCCGGTCAATGGTTTTGGCTGCCGAGGTGGTGTGCAAGGTACCGAAAACCAAATGGCCCGTTTCTGCTGCTGTCAGCGCCAAGCGAATGGTTTCCAAATCCCTGAGCTCACCCACCAGAATGATGTCCGGGTCTTCACGCAATGCCGACCGCAGGGCGTTTTCAAAACTTTTTGTGTCGCGGTGAACCTCACGTTGGTTGATCAGACATTTGTTACTGGTGTGCACAAATTCTATCGGGTCTTCAATGGTTAAAATGTGACCATGTTCCTTTTTATTCAAGAAATCAATCATCGCGGCCAAGGTGGTGGATTTACCGGAACCGGTTGGCCCGGTCACCAGAATCAAGCCCCTGGGTACATCAATCAACTCCTTAAAAATGGCCGGACAATTGAGGTCTTCAAAAGTCAGGATTTCTGTGGGAATGGTTCTGAATACACCGCCACATCCGCGGTTCTGATTGAAGGCGTTAACCCTGAAACGGGCCAGGCCGGGAATTTCAAATGAAAAGTCTATCTCGAAGTTTTCTTCAAACTCCTTCCTTTGGTAATCATTCATGATGTCATAGATCATGTCATGCAACTCTTTGTGTTCCAAAGGCGGTAAATTAATTCGCCTGACGTCACCATCCACACGAATCATGGGCGGTAAGCCTGCCGATAAATGCAAATCAGATGCTTTGTTTTTTACTGTAAAGGCTAATAACTCGGCTATATCCACTTGAAAACCCTATCATTTAACTTGTATTGAGTTTAGCTGTGTTAAGTGATAAATTCCAGTTTACTTTTTAAAAAAACGACTCGAATGATGAAAAAAATTGTACTGACTTGTTGGTTACTTGTGCTTTTGCCGGGTTGCCAGATTAAGCAACACAAAGTTTCCATCAATGGACAAACTTTTGCGGTGGAATTGGCAGACACCGAGCACAAACGGGCCATGGGTTTGATGTACCGGGAAGAAATGGCCGATGACAGCGGCATGTTATTCATCTTTCCTGACAGCCAGCCACGCGCATTCTGGATGAAAAACACTTTGATTCCATTGGACATCATGTATTTTGACCAAAACCGTCGGCTGGTTAACATCAGTGCCAATACCCCGCCTTGTCGCAACACCACCACGCGCTGCCCCAGTTACCCCAGCACAGCCCCAGCCAAATACGTACTAGAGATCAATGGCGGGCTCAGTGAAAAACACGGATTCAAGCCCGGAGACGAACTGATAATCCAATTGAAATAGCCCCACCCCCTACCGTTGTGTGGTAAAACCAGTTAAGATGTTTGCCGAATCAGTGTTGAGCGGATTTGGTGTGTGCACCGCCGACCAACAACCACTATAAAAACAATACAAGGGAACAACATGAAACTTAAATTGACTTTTGCTGCTTTGTTGGTAGCAATCAGTGGCCATGCCTGGGCCGAAACCCTGGATGAAAAGATCAACAATGCGGTAGGACCCTACCTCAATTACTTTTCAGACTTCATCTTCATGCGCATACCACTGTTTGGAACCACCGTACCTTGGGTGGTGATCTGGTTGGTATTGGCAGCCACTTTCTTTACTTTTTACTTTAAATTCATCAACCTGCGTTCTTTCCGTCATGGTTTTGCGTTGATGAGCGGTAAATACGACTACGACAATGCCCCGGGTGAAGTAACACACTTTCAGGCTTTGTCTACTGCCCTGTCCGGTACCGTGGGATTGGGTAACATTGCTGGGGTGGCCGCTGCCGTCAGCCTGGGTGGTGCAGGAGCCACTTTTTGGATGATTCTTTGTGGGTTTTTGGGCATGTCAACTAAATTCGTCGAGTGTACTTTGGGCGTGAAATACCGCGATGTGTTGCCCAACGGTCACGTTCACGGTGGCCCCATGAAATACCTGACCAAGGGTTTTGCCGAAAAAGGCATGGGTGGTGTCGGTAAAGTGTTGGCCGTGGTGTTTGCCATTTGTTGTATCGGTGGTTCCTTTGGCGGTGGCAACATGTTCCAGGTGAACCAAGCCTTAGAACAGGTGGTCAGCGTCACCGGTGGTGAAGAATCATTCCTGGCCGCCCACGGTTGGGTCTTTGGCGTGGTGGTTGCTGCCTTGGTAGGCATCACCGTCATCGGCGGCATCAAAAGCATCGGCAAAGTGACATCGCGTCTGGTACCTTTTATGGGCATCTTGTATGTGCTGGCTGGTTTGGTCGTCATTTTAATGAACATCAACCACGTGCCTGCCGCCTTCGGCGCCATCATTGATGGTGCATTTTCAGCCGAGTCAGCCTTCGGTGGTCTGGTGGGTGTGTTGATTGTGGGTTTCCAACGGGCGGCGTTCTCGAACGAAGCCGGTATTGGTTCGGCCTCCATTGCCCACTCGGCGGTGAAAACCAACGAGCCAGTGACCGAAGGATTGGTGGCCTTGTATGAGCCTTTCATTGACACCGTGGTGGTGTGTACCATCACTGCCTTGGTCATCGGTATTGCTGGATTCATTCCTGAGGCCAGAACAGAAAACATGGGCATCGCCCTGACCTCAGCGGCCTTTGGTTCAGCCATTTCCTGGTTCCCATACGTGTTAACCCTGGCAGCCGTGCTGTTTGCCTTCTCAACCATGTTGGCTTGGTCATACTACGGCTTGCGCGCATTCAATCACTTGTTTGGCCATGGCAAAGGTGTGGACATGACTTATCATATTATGTTCCTGGCTTTCATTGTGTTGGGCTCTTCCATGAGTCTGACAGCCGTGATTGGCTTCTCCGACGCGATGATTTTCGCGATGTCGATTCCCAACCTGATTGGCCTGTACTTCCTGGCCCCAGTGGTGAAACGTGAGTTGACTAACTACATGGCAAAAATCAAATCAGGTGAGATCAAGCCCAGATCTTGATTTAAAATTATAAAATTTACCCCCAAAGCCTGGTCATTGACCGGGCTTTTTTGTTGCTGAAAGCGACTGAAATATCTGTCAACAAAACTTGTGGGCGCTTGAAAAATCACCGAAAATCATTAGATAAGGGTATTAAACCTTGATGTGCTGATCTCAGTGGTCAGTCACAAAAAGGTCCAATAAATGACAACATAATAATAACAACACCAAGGAGTCAAATATGAAAACGAAAATCGCCATCAACGGCTATGGAAGGGTCGGACGCAGTATCCTCAGGGCTTTGTACGAATACCAAAACCATCCTGATTTCAGTATCGTTGCCATCAACGATCTGGGCGCCCGCGAAGCCATGTGTCACCTCACCCAACACGACACCACCCACGGTCGCTTTAATGCTGAGGTGTCCTTGGATGGCGATGAATTGGTGGTCAACGGCGATCGCATCAAGCTGTTGGCTGAAAAACAACCTGAGCAACTGCCCTGGCAAGAACTGGGGGTGGATGTGGTGATGGAGTGCACTGGCCATTTTCGCAGCCGTGACTTGGCCGCTGGTCACATCAAAGCCGGCGCCAAGAAAGTCATCATTTCAGCACCGGCCAATGGTGAGATAGATGCCACCATAGTTTGTGGTGTTAATGACGACATCCTGACCGCTGAACACCAGGTCATTTCCAACGCATCGTGCACCACCAACTGTCTGGCGCCTTTGGCACAAGCCTTGCACCAGGCCATCGGTATTGAGTCTGGCTTGATGACCACCATCCATGCCTACACCAACGATCAGGTACTGGCAGATACCTACCACAAAGACCTCAGAAGGGCCCGCGCAGCAGCGATGAACATGATACCCACCAAAACCGGTGCGGCGGTGGCTGTGGGCTTGGTTTTGCCTGAGTTAAACGGCAAATTGGACGGTTATGCCATGCGCGTACCCACCATGAATGTGTCGGTGGTAGATTTGACTTTCACAGCCAGCCAAGAAACTTCGGTCGAACAGGTCAATGAAGTGGTAAAATTGGCAGCGCAAGATTCAGCGGTGATGGACTACAGTGATCAACCCTTGGTTTCGGTTGATTTCAATCACAACCCGGCATCTTCTGTTTTTGATGCCACCATGACCCGGGTCAATCAGGGCAAACTGGTCAAAGTGCTGGCCTGGTATGACAATGAATGGGGGTTTGCCAATCGCATGCTGGATACGGCAAGGGCCATCATCAAGGCACAATGATAACAACAAAAACAACCAAAATAAGGCACAGCAATGAACGTAAAACTCATGGCAGATCAGGACTTGAAGGGTCGCAAAGTGTTGATCAGGCAGGACCTCAATGTCCCGGTTAAAAATGGCGTAGTAACCAGTGACAAAAGGATTCAAGCGTCTCTACCAACCATTCGCCTGGCGTTGGAAAAGGGCGCATCGGTGATCCTCATGTCGCACCTCGGCAGACCCACAGAAGGTCAACCGGAAACGGCCTTTTCACTGCAACCGGTGGCAGAATACCTGAGCTTGGCGCTCAACCAAAAAGTGCATCTGGTGACTGACTGGCACAATGGCGTGGCCACCGATCCCGGTGAAGTGGTGCTGTTAGAAAACATTCGCTTTAACACCGGTGAAAAAGCCAATGATGAGCAACTGGCCAAAAAATTAGCGGCTTTATGTGATGTGTATGTGATGGATGCTTTTGGTACCGCCCATCGCGCCCATGCCTCTACCCATGGGGTGGCCAAGTTTGCGCCAGTGGCGTGTGCCGGACCATTGTTGGCACACGAATTGGAATCATTGGCCAAAGGACTGGAAAACCCTGACCGACCGATGCTGGCGATTGTTGGTGGCTCCAAAGTTTCGACCAAACTGACGGTACTCAACAGTTTGTCAGAACAGGTGGACCAATTGATTGTCGGTGGTGGTATCGCCAACACTTTCATCGCGGCGGCCGGATACCCGATTGGAAAATCACTGGCCGAGCCTGACTTGGTGAGCCATGCCAAAGACTTGATTGATGCGGCCATTGCTGCGGGAAAAGAGATACCGATTCCCACCGATGTGGTGGTCGCCACCACCTTCAGTGAAGACGCCACCGCCATCATCAAAGACGTGGCTGATGTGGAAGCCAACGAAATGATTTTGGATATCGGCCCCAAAACCGCGGCCAAATATGCCGAAATGGCCGAACAGGCTGGCACCGTGATCTGGAATGGACCGGTGGGTGTTTTTGAATTTGATCAATTTGGCGAGGGCACCCGCACTTTGGCTCACGGTATTGCCAATGGCAGGGGTTTTTCGATGGCTGGGGGCGGAGATACGCTGGCAGCGGTTGATAAATATCAAATAACAGATAAACTATCGTACATTTCTACCGGTGGCGGTGCTTTCTTGGAGTTTTTAGAAGGCAAAAAGCTGCCCGCAGTGGCCGTATTGGAATCGGTGGCTGGTTGAACAACTTATCATCACTGGTTTCGGATGAAGCCAGTTTATAAACACACAGGAAAAGACAATGACAGACAAACTAAATGAAATGATTGAAACGGCAGCTGCCATGGTGGCTCCGGGCAAAGGCATTCTGGCCATCGATGAGAGCACCGGCACCTGCAAAAAGCGCTTTGACAGCATTGGCGTTGAGTGTACTGAAAACAACCGCCGTGATTACCGCCACATGTTACTCAGTGCGCCTGATCTTGGCGAGCACATCTCCGGTGCCATTTTGTTTGATGAAACCTTAAGACAATCTTCAGCTGATGGCGTGCCTTTCACCCAAATCATGCAGGACAATGGCATCATTCCTGGCATCAAAGTAGACAAAGGGGCGCACCCGTTGGCTGGTTTCGAAGGTGAAAAAATTACCGAAGGCCTGGATGGTTTGCGAGACAGACTGGCAGAATATTATGAGTTGGGCGCACGGTTTGCCAAATGGCGAGCGGTCATCACCATCACTGACATCGCACCCTCACAAGCTTGTATCGAAGCCAATTGCCACGCCTTGGCACGCTATGCGGCCTTGTGTCAGGAAGCGGGTTTGGTACCGATGGTCGAACCTGAAGTGCTGATGGATGGCGATCACGACATCGAAACCGCTTATGAAGTCACTCTGTTGACACTGAAAACACTGTTTGACCAACTGTTTGAACAAAATGTGGTATTGGAAGCCTGCATATTGAAATCAAGCATGGTGTTGGCAGGATCTGATTGTGCCGAACAGTCTTCAGTTGATGACATCGCCGAAGCCACATTGGATTGTTTTTACAACACCGTACCTGCTTCTTTGGCTGGTATCGTGTTCCTGTCAGGTGGACAGTCAGAAATTGAAGCCACGGAAAATCTGGATGCCATGAACCGCATCGGTGATTTGCCTTGGCCTTTGAGCTTCTCCTATGGTCGAGCGCTGCAATCTTCGGCTTTGAAAGTTTGGGGAGCCAACCCACAAGACAACGTGTCTGCTGCACAGGCAGAGTTGTTACACCGCTCACGCATGAATGGCCTGGCTGCGATGGGGCAGTATGAGGCCAAAGCGGAGCAAAGTTAAACTGAAATTCCCCAGTCCAAAGGTATGGACTGGGAATACATAAAACACACCAACGCTCATTCCTGATTTCAGCAATGGGCGTTGTTGTCTCAATGACAATGCCGGGGGGCAACATCATGAGTCTGAGAGAAGACATCAAACTGGCGGCTTTGGAGTACCACAAATACCCAACGCCCGGAAAGATCAAAATCACGGCCACCAAAGGCCTGACCACACAACAGGACTTGGCCTTGGCCTATTCTCCAGGCGTGGCCGCGCCCTCCATGGAAATTGCCAACGACCCGGCCACCGCAGCGGATTACACCGCCCGCGCCAACATGGTGGCAGTGGTCACCAACGGCACCGCGGTGTTGGGTCTCGGTGACATCGGGGCACTGGCAGCCAAACCAGTGATGGAAGGCAAAGGCGTGCTGTTCAAAAAATTTGCCGGCATCGATGTGTTCGATATCGAGATTGATGAAAAAGACCCCGACAAACTGATCGACATCATTGCCTCGCTGGAACCCACCTTTGGGGGCATCAACCTCGAAGACATCAAATCCCCGGAATGCTTTTACATTGAAGAGCAGTTGAAAAAACGCATGAAAGTGCCGGTCTTTCATGATGACCAGCACGGCACCGCCATCATCTGTGGCGCCGCAGTGATTAATGCTTTGCATGTGGTTGGTAAAAACATCGAAGACGTGAAACTGGTGACCTCTGGTGCCGGTGCGGCTGGCATGGCCTGCCTGGACTTGTTGGTGGCCTTGGGCATGCGCATGGAAAACATCATCGTTTCCGATTCGGCTGGGGTGTTGTACGAAGGCCGAGAAGATTTGGAGTCGGAGCGCAAACGCGAATACGCCCAAGGCGTCAAACAACAGACCTTGACCGAAGCCCTGGATGGCGCCGACATGTTTCTGGGCGTTTCGGTGGCCGGGGTGTTGAAGCCCGAGATGATCAAAAAGATGGCCAAAGACCCATTAATCATGGCGCTGGCCAACCCGACCCCGGAAATCATGCCAGATTTGGCTTTGGAAGTGCGCCCCGATGCCATCATTGCCACCGGCCGTTCTGATTTCCCTAATCAGGTCAACAACGTGTTGTGCTTTCCTTATATTTTCAGGGGCGCCTTGGATGTAGGGGCCACCCACATCAATGAAGCCATGAAAACCGCTTGTGTCCATGCCCTGGCCCAACTGGCACGCATGGAAGTCAGTGAAATCAGCAGCAAAGCTTACGGCGGCAAGGAACTGAAATTCGGTCGCGAATACCTGATTCCCCAACCCTTTGATCCACGCATCCTGATTCATGTGGCACCTGCGGTGGCAAAAGCCGCCATGGAAAGTGGCGTGGCCACCCGCGACATCGATGACATGGATGAATACGTACACAAGCTCAATGAGTTTGTTTACCAAAGTGGTTTGATGATGCGGCCAGTATTTGACGCCGCCAGAAAAGACAAAAAACGCGTGGTGATGGCCGAAGGTGAAGACGAACGGGTATTGCGGGCAGTGCAGGTCATTAACCACGACCAACTGGCCACCCCGATTCTGATTGGCCGTCCTGAGGTGGTTAATCAACGCATCAAGCGCATCGGTTTAAACCTGGAAATTGGCCGCGATTTTGAATTGGTTAACCCCCAGGACGATCCGCGCTTCAAAGACTATTGGATGCTGTACCACAGCCTGATGGAACGCCAAGGCGTCAGTCCAGAAATTGCCAAAGCCGTGGTTCGCACCCGCACCACCGTGATAGCCGCCTTGATGGTCAAACGCGGTGAAGCCGATGCCATGCTGGCCGGTCTGACCGGGCGTTTTCATAAGGTGTTACAACACATCATCGACGTCATTGGCCTGAAAGACCAGACCACATCCGGATTGAGCGCCATTGCCACCGACCAAGGGCATTATTTCATCACCGACACCAACGTCAACCCCAACCCCTCAGCAGAACAAGTGGCCAACATGGCCATCAGTGCCGCCGAGCGGGTCAAAGCCTTTGGCAAAACACCGCGGCTGGCATTGATGTCATATTCAAACTTTGGCACCCGCGACGGCAACAGCCCGGAAAAGATGCAAAAAGCCTTGAAGCTCATCCGTAAGCTGGCCCCTGATTTGGCCGTTGAAGGTGAGATGGATGCAGAATATGCCTTGGTGCCCAATATCCGTGCCCAGGTGTTCCCCAATGCCCAGTTTGACCAACAAGCCAACTTGCTGATCATGCCCAACCTGGACGCCGCAACCATGGCGTTAAACATGATAAGATATTTCTCCCAGGGCGTGACCGTTGGGCCCATGTTGATGGGCACCCAGTTGCCCGCGCATGTATTGAACCCATCCTCATCAGTGAGGCGCATAGTGAACATGGTGGCCATTGCAGCTGTGGATGCCCAAAAATTACAAACCGAACAACAGTCCGATTAAACAGAACCGAACAACGACATGACAAACATCAAAACTACCCCAGATTTGGACCCAACAGAAACCCAGGAATGGCTGGACGCCCTGACTGCCGTCATCAACGAAGAAGGTCCGGAGCGGGCCCACTTTCTGATTGAGCAATTGATTGACTTGAATCGCCGTTCAGGCGGTCACCTGCCATACCAGGCCACCACCGCCTACCTCAACACCATCCCGGTTGGCGAGGAGAAAAAATCGCCCGGCAACAACGATTTGGAATGGCGCATCCGAGCCATCATTCGTTGGAATGCCATGGCCATGGTGGTGCGTGCCAACCGCCGCCCAGGTGCTTTGGGTGGTCACATTGCCTCATTTGCATCGGCAGCCACCATTTATGATGTCGGTTTCAACCATTTTTTCCGCGGTGCTGACCACCCATCAGGTGGTGATTTGCTGTATGTGCAAGGCCATTGTTCGCCGGGTTTTTATGCCCGTGCTTTCCTGGAAGGCCGCATTGATGAAAAACAAATGGATAATTTCCGCCGCGAAGTCGATGGCGATGGTTTGTCGTCTTACCCGCATCCCTGGTTGATGCCTGATTTTTGGCAGTTTGCCACGGTATCTATGGGACTGGGACCGATTCAGGCGATTTATCAGGCTCGATTTATGAAGTACCTGCAAAACCGTGGACTGATTGAGAAAACCGACAAAAAAGTCTACTGCTTCCTGGGCGACGGTGAAACCGATGAGCCAGAATCACTGGGTGCCATCTCCTTGGCTGGCCGCGAGAAATTGGACAACCTGGTGTTTGTGATTAACTGTAACCTGCAACGCCTGGACGGACCGGTGCGCGGTAACGGCAAAATCATCCAAGAACTGGAAGGCGTATTCCGCGGTGCCGGTTGGAATGTCATCAAAGTGATTTGGGGCTCTTATTGGGACAAATTATTGGCCAAGGACAAAGACGGGCTGTTGCGCAAACGCATGGAAGAAGCCGTTGATGGTGATTACCAAAATTACAAGTCCAAAGACGGCGCTTACGTGCGTGAACATTTCTTTGGTAAGTACCCGGAATTGAAGGAAATGGTTTCCAACATGACCGATGATGACATCTGGCGTTTAAACCGAGGTGGTCATGACCCACACAAAATGTATGCCGCCTATGCCGAAGCCGCAGAGACCGAAGGTTTGCCAACGGTGATTCTGGCCAAGACGGTGAAAGGCTATGGCATGGGCCATGCCGGACAAGCAGCCAACACCACCCACCAACAGAAAAAAATGGACACCGAGTCAATCCGTGAATTCAGAGACAAGTTCAGGGTGCCCATCAAAGACGAACAACTGGAAGACGTGCCTTATTACAAGCCGCCAGAAGATTCAGAAGAAATGAAATACCTGCAACAACGACGCGAAGAGCTGGGTGGTTACCTGCCACGGCGCGTGGTGCATGAACACGCCATGGACATTCCCGAGCTGAAAGCTTTTGAAAGCGTGACCAAAGGCACCGGTGAGCGTGAAATTTCCACCACCATGGCCTTTGTTCGAACCCTGGCGCTGTTGTTGCGTGACAAAAACATCAAAGAACGCATCGTACCCATCTTGTGTGATGAAGGGCGTACCTTTGGTATGGAAGGCATGTTCAGACAACTGGGCATCTACTCCCACCAGGGCCAACAGTACGAACCGGAAGATTCCGATCAGCTGATGTTCTACAAAGAATCCGCCGATGGCCAGATATTGCAAGAAGGCATCACCGAAGCTGGGGCCATGTCGTCCTGGATAGCGGCGGCTACATCGTATGCCAATTACAACGTGCCGATGATTCCTTTTTACATCTATTATTCCATGTTTGGTCACCAACGCGTTGGCGACTTGTGTTGGGCAGCCGGTGACATGCGCGCCAAAGGCTTCTTGTTGGGCGGCACTGCCGGACGCACCACCCTCAATGGCGAAGGCCTGCAACATCAGGATGGCCATTCGCACCTGATTTCAAGCACCGTACCGAACTGCATCTCTTATGATCCGACTTATGCCCATGAAGTGGCGGTGATCATTCAGCATGGCCTCAAACGCATGTTTGCTGATAATGAGGACGTGTATTTTTACCTGACCCTGATGAACGAAAACTACCCCCACCCAGAGATGGTGAAGGGGCAAGAAGAAGGCATCATCAAAGGCATGTACCTGTTGAAAGACGGAGGCAAACCGAAGAAAAACAGCAAGACCATCAAAGCCCAGCTGCTGGGTTCCGGTACCATCTTGCGCGAAGTGGAAGCCGCTGCCGAAATGCTGAACAAAGACTTCAAAGTCAGCTGTGATGTGTGGAGTGCACCGTCCTTGACTGAATTGAAACGCGAAGCCCAAAGCGTGGCCAGGCACAACCGCCTGCACCCCGACAAAAAACCCAAAATCAGTTACGTGGAACAGTGTTTGGCAGACCAGCCCGGTCCAGTGATCGCCGCCACTGACTACACCCATGACTTTGCTGAACAAATCAGACCTTGGGTGCCTGGTGATTACACCACTTTGGGGACCGATGGTTTTGGTCGCAGTGACACCCGCGAACAGTTGCGCAGCTTCTTTGAAGTCAGCCGCAACCACATCGCCTACACCACGGTGGTGCAACTGGTGGCTGCCGGTGATTTACCCAAAACCGCCATAGCCAAAGCCAAGAAGGCTTATGACATAGACGACTCAGTCGCTGACCCACGGACCAGATGAGGATTGAATTGTGAGTGATAACAAACAAATAAGCATACCCGATATTGGCGATTTCAATGACGTTGAAGTGATTGAAGTGTTGGTCAGTGTGGGTGATGAAGTACAAGCCGAAGACGCCATCATTTCATTGGAGTCAGAAAAAGCCACCATCGAAGTGCCCAGCCCCGAAAGCGGTGTCATCGAAGAACTGCTGGTTAAGGAAGGCGATTTGGTGTCAGAAGGCACACCGATGATGGTACTGAAAGTGGCTGCGGCAGCTGATGAGCCGGCTGAAGAGCGCAGCAAAGAAGAAAGCGGCCCAGAAGAAAGCAGCCAAGAAGAAAGCAGCCAAGAAAAAAGCAGCAAGGCAGCCGAACAGTCAGCTGCCAGCAAGCCAGAAAAAGCGGCAGAGGATGCGCCGAAAGGCGCTGCGGAGAAGCCCAAAAAAGAAGCCCCCAAAGGCGCGCCCAAAGCACCGCCAGTTCCGGTGGAACTGCCCAAGCAAGCCAGCGGCAAAGTTGCGCATGCCTCACCAGCCGTGCGCAAGTTTGCCCGCGAACTAGGCGTTGAAATCAGCACCGTGACTGGCACTGGACGCAAAGGCCGCATCACCCGTGAAGACGTGAAACTGCACGTCAAAACTGCCATGCAATCCAGTGGTGCCACGGTGGTGACTTCGAACTTCGATGTGCCGCCATTTCCGGCTGTGGATTTCACCGAATTTGGTGAAATCTCCACCGAGCCATTGAGTCGCATACAAAAGATTTCCGGTAAATACCTGCACCGCAACTGGGTGCGCATCCCGCATGTGACCCAATACGATGAGGCTGACATCACAGAACTGGAAGCTTTCCGCAACGAAAACAAAGCCGAAGCCAAGGAACAAGGGTTTAACCTAACGCCATTGGCGTTTATGGTCAAAGCCATGGCCAAGGCGCTGAAGAAATTTCCCAAGTTCAACAGTTCATTGGATGTGGACGGTGAAAACCTGATTTACAAAAAATACTTCCACATCGGAATCGCTGTCGACACCCCCAATGGTTTGGTGGTACCGGTGATTCGCGATTGCGATAAAAAAGAAGTGTTTGAAATTGCCAAAGAAATGCGCGATGTGTCGGTCAAAGCCAGAGATGGCAAATTGGCACCGGGTGACATGCAAGGCGGTTCAATCTCAATTTCATCTTTGGGTGGCATCGGTGGCACCGCGTTCACGCCCATCATCAATGCCCCGGAAGTGGCCATTTTAGGCGTCTCAAGATCCACCACCAAACCGGTTTGGAATGGCAAAGAGTTTGAACCGCGCCTGATGTTGCCCTTGTCATTGAGTTATGATCATCGGGTCATCGATGGCGCTGATGCGGCACGGTTCATTGTGTACCTGTCCAGCATCTTGTCAGACATGAAGAAAATGCTGCTGTAACAACCCATGGCTTGGTTGCAAAAATTCAAACAACTGGTTGAGGAAGCGCAAAAACGCCATGCCAAGCCTGTGGACATTGAACAGTTCAACCACCCTTTGGCAGGCCAAACTGAATGGCATCCATTGAAAGGTGGCGGCGCCAACTTCCAAACCCACCAATTGGACAGCAGCAACCCAGATCAACTGGTTTTTAAAGCCACCCGCTTTACCCAAATATTCAGCGGCATTTTTACCGTTGTTGGCATCATCGGTTTGGTGGTGCCCTTGGCCATCTTTTTTTACCATGGCGCAGAATCTTGGTGGTTGATATTTTTTGCCTTGGTGTTCGGTGGTCTGTTCACAGCGGCTGGCGCCATGCTGTTTTATTACACTGCGGCTCCCAAGGTATTTGACACCTTTTACAACTGCTATTACGTGGGCCGAAAAAAACCCCAAGACACTTTGGGCCGAAACCAGTCTGGCAAAAGACCGGTCATTGATTTCAATGAAATCAAAGCCATTCAAGTACTCAGTGAGCGCATCAGCAGCAAAAATGGCAGCTACCTGAGTTACGAAATCAATTTGGTGTTGGCTGATGCCAGCCGCATCAATGTCATCGATCACGGCAAACACGAAGCCGTCATCAATGACGCACAAATGCTGGCCACCCAATTGGGCGTACCCCTTTGGGATGCCTCCTGAACAAGCACCAACATAAATAACGAAACATACAACGAGATAAGCCATGAGCAAAACCATAGACATCAAAATCCCAGACATCGGAGACTTCGATAACGTTCCGGTCATTGAAGTGCTGATAGCCGCAGGCGACAGCGTCGATAAGGACCAATCACTGGTGACTTTGGAAAGTGACAAAGCCACCATGGAAATTCCCAGCCCCCACAGCGGTGAAATCAAATCGGTGGATGTCAAAGAGGGCGACAACGTCTCGATTGGCCAAGTGATTGGCACCATGGTGGTGGAAGAAAGTGCTGGTGAAACCGAACAAGACGACAGTCAAGACAGCGAAAAAGAAACTGAACAAGACGACAGTCAAGACGAGAGTCAAGACAAGTCGGCTGCCGCGAGTCAGCAGACAACCACAGCGTCTCAGCCGCAAACCCGCGCCGAAGCCAAAGCACCCGAAGGTGATTTTGACACCGAATTGTTGGTCTTGGGTGCCGGTCCAGGTGGTTATACCGCCGCTTTCAGGGCCGCGGATCTGGGCATGGATGTGACCTTGGTCGAACGCTATGAATCATTGGGAGGTGTGTGTCTGAACGTCGGTTGTATTCCTTCCAAGGCCCTGTTGCACACCGCCGCCATCATCCGCGAAACCGAACAGATGGGCAGTCACGGGGTGACTTTCCAAAAGCCCGAGATTGACCGCGAAAAACTGCTGGGTTTTAAAAACTCAGTGGTCCAAAAACTCACCGGTGGGTTGGGCCAAATGGCCAAACAACGCAAAGTGAACCGCAAAACCGGCGAAGCCAAATTCATTGATGCCCACACCGTCAGCATCGCTGGTGAACAACTGACTTTTGCACAATGCATCATCGCTGCTGGCTCACAGGTGTTCAAGTTACCTGGTATGCCTTGGGATGACGAGCGCCTGATGGACTCCACCGATGCGCTGGAAATGCATGACATCCCCAAATCCATGTTGATCATCGGCGGTGGTATTATCGGTCTTGAAATGGCCACGGTTTATTCGGCTTTGGGTACCGAAATCACCATCGTAGAAATGATGGACCAAATCATCCCGGGTGCCGACAAAGACCTGGTTCGCCCGCTGATGCAACACATCAAAAAACAATACCAAGACATCAAACTGAAAAGCAAAGTCACCGCCTGTGTGGCCAAAGACGGCGGTTTGGAAGTGGAGTTTGATGGCAGCGACAAAGTCACTTATGACCGCGTGCTGGTGGCCGTGGGCCGAGTGCCCAATGGCAAGCTCATTGATGCCGAAAATGCGGGTGTGAATGTCGATGACAAAGGCTTTATCCCAGTAGACAAACAAATGCGCACCAACGTTGACCACATCTTCGCCATCGGTGACATCGTGGGCCAACCAATGCTGGCCCACAAAGCCACCCACGAAGCCAAAATAGCCGCTGAAGTGGCTCACGGCGAAAAAGTCTTCTTCGACGCCCTGGTGATTCCATCGGTGGCCTACACCGACCCCGAAGTGGCATGGGTGGGTCTGACTGAAATTGAAGCCAAAGAACAAGGCATCGATTACGAAATCGGCAAATTCCCTTGGGCTGCCTCTGGCCGCGCCATCGGCAACGACCGCACCGAAGGTTTCACCAAGCTGCTGTTCGATCCGGAAACCGACCGCATCCTCGGCGCTGGCATCGTCGGCACCAACGCCGGTGAGCTGATCAGCGAATTGTGCTTGGCCATCGAAATGGGCTGCGAAGCCGCCGACATCGGCCTCACCATCCACCCGCACCCCACCTTGGCCGAATCAGTCGCCATGGCCGCCGAAGCCTTCGAAGGCACCATCACCGATTTGTATATGCCGAAGAAGAAATAAAAAAATGACGTCGTTGCGAGCCACAAAGTGGCGCGGCAACCTCCTGAATCTGGAAAGGAGTTTGGAGAGGGACCTCCCAACGATTCTCTGGAGTTCAAATTCACATCACAGACCTTCATTGATGCAGGCGAGCCGCCTGCGGTCCCGGAACACAACTCACTGGAGCGCGGGCGGCCCGCCCGCATCCATTCACAGTTGATAAAGCATAAACTGTACACATGTAACCGATACAAGTGTATTCAAGCTTGTTACCCACCAAAACCTCCCCCAATCAGCAACCAAGAACTTATGCTAATATGGTGATGGTAAAGTGAATTTATAACACCGAGAACAAAATGGTCTATGGCACAAAAACACCAATTAATTTGTTAGGTTAACCGGTCGAGACATGCAACTTAATTGGCAAACGGACGGTTGGTTCGGCAGTCAGCTGGGTGGCACTGCATGGATCTTGGTTGCATCGCTGATCACATTCGGCCACGACATATCGACAGGCCTCATCTTGCTCCTGCTTTTCCTGATTCCGAATAGCATCGGGACACTGCTGTGGCACCAAAGAAAACTATCTTGTTATGCTTCAATCCAAATTCTTTTTGCCTGCTGTGGCCTGTTTGGATTACTGGCAGTTTTTGTTCTGAATCAAAATAATTTGTGGCTAGCCATTCAGCAAGGCGGTACAATTTCTGCCACCAAGACCTATTTTCTGTTGTGTGCGACGGTATTAATCTTAATGGTTTATTTTCATGTGAAATTTGGGCAAAAGCCCAATAAACCGTCAACCTAATTAGCGCATCTGCGGCGTGATCTCAATCTCAAAAAAGGAGTTTATATGAATAAATTTTTATTGCTGTCATTGGCTGTTTTATTTTCACATTCAGCAGGCGCGAATGAGGCTAAAACCGATCTCAATGCTTTTGCCAATTTGTATTTCAATAAAATGGTTGCCACCCAACAACCTGGTGCAACTGAAAAGGAACTTGAAGCCTATTTGGCGTTACTTACCGATGATGTTGGTCACTCCCACCTCCCGTGGGCTACGGATGATTCACGTTTACCCAGTGGCAAAGCAGACATGCGAAAAGGCATGACTTTTTATTTAGGTGCACATACCGCATACCAAGCTGAATTGTTGGACGTCTTTACCTTCAATGATTCTGCCATCGCCATCAGGTATAAAAATTATGCCAAAGGCACACACCCGCAAAACAATCAGCCCATTGAATACACCCAAACCATGATGGAAGTCCTGGAAATGGAGGAAGGTAAAGTAGCCGTTATCCGCAAATACCACGAGTAAGATTCACCTAATTAGCCAGCTGGAGATGCCGTAGGCCGTGAAGTCGAGGGGAACTCCTTGAGTACAGGAAAAGCCTTTATAATGATATGATGAGCGAAGACCATTCTTCATTGCATCATGATTAAAACCGTCACTCGAAAATAGTTTCAAATGACCTCATGTAAATTGACTGAAAACAGACACATAATCATTTTTGATGGCGTATGCAATTTCTGCAACTGGGCCGTTAACTTCATCATCAAAAGAGATCCGGAAGGGTTGTTTGCTTTTACACCCATGCAAACAGATTTGGCTAAAGAATTGATGGCAAAGCATCAAATTACCAATGTGGGCATTGATACATTCTTGTTGATAAAAAATGATCGGTGTTACGTGTTTTCTGGTGCAGCACTGGAAATCTCCAGGGATTTAACTGGCTTCTGGTATTTATTTAATGTTTTCAGGTTCATTCCAGCGCCCATCAGAGACTTCTTCTATAAGTTGTTTGCCAGAAATCGTTATGCTTTATTTGGAAGGAAAGACAGTTGCATGGTGCCGAATGAAAAAGTGCGGTCACGCTTTATTGGTATCTAAAGACAAGGAGATAAACCCCCTCAAATGCAGGCGAGCCGCCTGCGGTCCCGGTATGCAACTCACTGGAGCGCGGGCGGCCCGCCCGCTTCTATTTAATGCTCATAATGGTTATTATTTTTTTACCTAGAACCTTTATCAAAATAAAAGTCGTCATCCCAACATAGTTCAGGGAGCTCGAAATCATTCGACTTGCAACGCCCAAACCTGCTCCAAAGCTTCACAACCACCTTTCAATCCGCCCTTAACTGGCACGCTGGCTAACTGCTGAATTGTATAGGTTTGGTCATAGTGGGCTTTGACTTCTGTGGCCGGGATGGCAAAGGGTGGGCCGGCTTGTTGGCTTTGGTCGTAGTCGAAGGTGATCAGCAACTGAGGTGCTGTTGCGGTGATGGATTGTAGGTGCTGGGTGTAGTCGGTGCGCATGTCTGCGGGTAAGGCCACCAGTGAAGCGCGATCATAGGTGGCATCGACTGAGCCCAACAGTTCCGTGTTCAGTTTGAAATAATCACCGACCAGCACTTCAATGTTTTGGGCTGAATAGCGTTTGAATGAATGGTCGGTCCAAACTTCAGGTTTGACTTTGATGGCCGCGAAGAATTGTTCGATGGCATCTTCGCTGAGTTCCACACCCACCACCTGGTGGCCTTGGTGCAGCAGCCAGACCATGTCGATGGATTTGCCACACAGGGGGGCAAAGACCCGGGCGTTGGCTTCGAGGTTCAAAGCCTGCCAGTGTTCGACCAGCAAGGGGTTGGGCTGGTCCTGATCAAAACCGATTTCGTTGTTGTTCCATTTATCGTGCCAAAAATCTGCTTTCATGTGCGCTCCGATTCATCTGTTGTGGTTTCTGTTGTGTTGTATTCCAGGATGTCACCGGGCTGGCAGTCCAATTCCCGACAAATGGCAGCCAGGGTATTGAAACGGATGCCTTTGACTTTGCCTTTTTTCAGCAGTGACAGGTTGTTGATGGTGATGCCGACCCGTTCGGACAGTTCGGTCAGCGACATTTTTCGTTTGGCCAGCATCACGTCTAAGTTTACCACTATGGCCATCAGACGATTGACTCACTGTCTTGCTTCAGTTTTAGGCCTTCTTGAAACACCAAAGCCATGAGGTAAACCATCACCGCATACAACAGTGGACTGAAGTTGCGCTGGTTTGATAACAAGACCTGGTTTTCCTGTAACATGGATTGTGCTTGTGTATCACTGGTGAACAACCTACTGACCAATTCGATGTCAGTCAGTTCGATGTGGTTGATCATGTATGAATGGTGAATCAGGGTGTCCAACATTGAGAAAGGCACCACCAAGAACAACAACAAAGCCATGTGTTTCAGGCGTTGGATATTGGTCTGGTTGAAGGGCCTTTGTAAGCGGATGTCCAGAATGATGCGGTGGAAAAGATATACGACGCCCATGTACAAAGAGAGTTTAACCAACAGCGCCAAGTTTTTATAGCTTTCATAATAAGGCCACAGATAATCCCGAGGGGACAGGCTGGCGGTGAACTGTTGTAAGGAACCCAAATCACTGTCGTGGGGCCTGGCAAAATAACCGTTGTTGTCGATATATAAGGACGACAAAAGCTCATCCGAAAACAGCACCGGCCAACTGTTATTCAAGATGGCAAAGTTTGAGCCAAACAGCGACATGATCAGCAGTATCAGGTTCAACACAAAAATGATGGCCCAGACAACTAACACAAATGAAGTAACGTAACTCAGCAGGTTTATCAGGCGGCTGGGTGAATGGTTTGGCATGGTTTTGAGTTAATCAAAAAACACCAATATAGTCGTTTTAAGACAAATATTCAACGTAAAACAGTGAAAAACAAATGATTTTAATCAACCGGTAAGGTTTCTTGCAACAGGCTGGCCACGTCGATACCTTCAGGCAATTGGCCAAAGGGACCATACACCAAGCGGCCAAGGCGTCCCTGACAAAAGGCATCGGCCCAAAACGGCTCGCCATGTTGCAATAAGGTGGCCGCTTGCATCAACACCGCCAATTGCGAGACCCAGGAGCGCGCATCGTAATCATGCAGTTGCGAAGGGTTGGCTTGACTGAGAAATTGTTCCAAATGTTGATCGTAAGCCGGGTTGTTGCCGTTGGCTTGATGTAGGTTTTCTTTGATCACATCCCAGCACTCAGGGGTTTTATTCAGCGCGCGCAGCACATCCAGGCATTGGACATTGCCACTGCCTTCCCAGATGGAGTTGACCGGGGCTTCGCGGTACAGTCGGCTGGGGACATGGTCTTCAATATAACCAGCGCCACCCATGCATTCAGCGGCTTCGCCAATCACGCTTTGCGCCTGTTTGCAGATCCAGAACTTGCCCACCGCGGTCATCAGGCGGACATACATTTGTTCCTTGGGGTCTTCCAGGTGATCTAGGGCATGGGCCATGCGGGCGGTGAGGGCCAGCGCCCCAGCCCACTCCAAGCAGAGGTCGGCCAGCACGTTTTGCATCAGTGGCTGATCAACCAACAGTTGGCCCATAACCTGGCGTTGGCGCACGTGGTGAATGGCCTGGGTGATGGCTTGGCGCATCAGCGCGGTGGAACCAATCATACAATCGTAGCGGGTCAGTGCCACCATTTGGATGATGGTTGGCACACCGCGGCCAGGTTTACCAATCAGCCAACCCTCGGCCTGTACGAATTCAATTTCAGACGAGGCATTAGAGCGGTTGCCCAGTTTGTTTTTTAAGCGCTGGATGTGAACCGTGTTTTTGCTGCCATCGGCGCGCCAGCGTGGCATCAGAAAACAGGACAAGCCTGCTTCAGTCTGGGCAAGGGTCAGAAAAGCATCACTCATCGGCGCCGAGCAGAACCATTTGTGACCGGTTAACAAATAGCGATCACCCCACAGGCCAGCACCATCAAACTGTGCTGTGCTGGTGTTGGCGCGCACGTCCGTGCCGCCTTGTTTTTCGGTCATGGCCACGCCGATGGTCAAGCCCTTTTTCTGTTGCATCGGCCGGTTACTGGGGTCGTATTCACTGCTGAGCACGCCAGGTAACCAATGGTCACTCAAGGCTTTGGATTGTTGCAAACTGGGCACACAAGCAAAGGTCATGGTCAATGGACAGGCGCTACCGGCTTCATTCTGGTTATACAGATAATTCAGTGCCATGCGCGCCACATGGACACCGGCTTGGGGCTGTTGCCAGGGCAGCGCATGGATGTTGTGCTTGATCGCCAGAGACATCAAGTCATGGTACGCCGGATGGTATTTGACCAAATCCAGGCGGTGGCCATAACGGTCATGGCTGTGCAACTCTGGGGTGAATTGGTTGGCCAGAAAGCCCTTTTCAATCCATTCGGGTTGGCTGAGGGTGTCGCCTAATTGCTTGGCCAGTTGTGTGGCTTTGGCCTGGTCCCAGCCTGCGGAGAATTGCTTGAGCCAATGTTGTAACTGCGGATCGGCTTGAAAAGTGTTGATGTGTTCAAAGGGTGTGGGCTGGTTGAAAACGTCGTGGGTTGTGGTCATGAATGAAAGGCCAGCAAAAACAATCATTTTAACCATGGACCGAAGTTAAACACAACAGCACAGATGAATCAGACCACCGCGGACAGGGCGTGAAGAGTTGGCGTTGTCGCGATTTTGACGGGCCTTGTGATACCTTTACCGCGTTACTATATTAATAACCAAACTCACCATTTTTTAATAAATCCTTATGAGGTATGTCATGAAAATATTTACAATGATACTGATGTCAGTTACGGCTGTTATGGCCCAGGCTGAAACCTGTGAACTGACCATCAACAGCAACGACCAAATGCAGTTTGATCAACAAGAATTGACCATCGATTCCAGTTGTACAGAAGTGAAGCTGACCTTGAATCACACCGGCAAACTGGCGAAAAATGTGATGGGACATAACTGGGTATTGACCCAAACAGCAGATTTTCAAGCGGTCGCCCAAGCGGGTATGTCGGCGGGTTTAGACAACAACCACGTACCGGTAGGTGATGACCGGGTGTTGGCATACACTGAAGTCATTGGTGGTGGTGAAAGTACGTCCATCACTTTTTCAACCAGTGAGCTGAGCGCCGATGAAGATTACACCTTCTTTTGCTCATTCCCAGGTCATTGGGCCATCATGAAAGGAAGCTTTAAAATCAGCCAACAGTAATAAAGAACTGAGGTCATGACAGCACGCGGATTAAAAACCGTTGCTGTCATGAATTCTGAGGTTTGGCTTGCTCTAAACCTTATCAATCTGGCTTGAGTTTGTCTCTGCGGATGGCGGCTTTTTCCGCTTCAGTCCAATCATACTTGCCCTCATACAAGCCATCGGTTTCCCAATCACCGTAAGTGGGGTTAGGAAACACAATGTATTCGCTGCCGAAGCGTTCTCTGAGCTGTTCTACCAGGGCATTGCGCTTAAGCGTCGACTGATCATCAAAGGCATGATTGAAGTCGGATAAATTATCGCCCAACAACATCACCACCTCATGGTCTTTCATGATTTCTTGGCGCCTGGCTTCTTTACCTGATTCGGCAGTGCGCAACATCACGTTGCTCACTTGTGCTTGAGGAAATCCGTGTTTCTGTAGGTTGTTGATGGTTTCAGTTAATTGTGAATGCATGCGGTTCGACACATAAAACACCGCCACCCCCTGCTTGGCCGCGTATTGAAAAAATGCCAATGAACCAGGTACCGGCTCGGCCGATTCTTTGCGTCCCCAATCAAACCAGGATTCGCGTTCATAGTTCACATCTTCTCTGATCAGTTTTGAGGCATACGGGCTGTTATCCAACACAGTTTCATCGATGTCGGCAATGATGGCCAGTGGCTTGTCAGTTGAGTGGTTTTTCAGCAACCAGTCCAGGCGCGCAGTGGCGATGTTGTAGGCTTGGTGACACAAAGCCCGGTACTCAGCAGCATGTTGTTGCCACAAAGCAGCCAGCACCAAGTGCTCCTTGATGGGCACAGCGGTAGACTGTTGGTTGCTGGGTTCGGGAGTTCTTACGGGTTGTTGGGCGCAGCCAGTGAATAAAAAAGCCAGCATCAAAGTCAGTGTCAAAGTGTGTTTTCGCATGGAAATTAAGTGATTTAAAACCCAGAAATTTTAGCATGGGTTTGTGGTGTGGGTATGACAGTTGGGTGATAGTGGACAAGTTATCTGAAGACGAAAACAAAAAAAACCACCGCGAGGGTGGTTTTCATGTGTGGCGCGCCCAGAGAGCGTGTGTTATGGCTCTTATATTTTTGATTGATTAAACCTTAGTAATTAATCGTTTATGCTGCGGCTTATCCCCCTTTTGAATAACCAGCGTCAACCAACTTTTGCTTAATTTCATTAGGAACATTCACCCATTTTGTATCATCATTAATTATCAAACGCGTTGACTGTGATTCTGCTGCCTTGGTGATTTGCTTGAACCAGTCCAGATAAAACCAATCCCTTGGTTTTGGCGAATATAAAAAACATTCATCTTCATCCCAATGCACCTCCATGGCTTCTCGATAAATGTAAGGGAATTTTGCACTTTTGGGTTTAATGTACAATCTTGACTGTTCGTCAATACCAATTTCACTGATTAAATCCGATTTCAACTCATCCATTATTGAATCTTCGCTGTTATTAAACAATTGACTGGATTCACCATAATAACTCAATGAAAAAATTCCAAGTAAGATTAGTCCAATGAACAAAAATAATGCTATTTCCATTGCTGTCATTCGTTGATAAATAGATACAATACATGAATTTTATCTGAATTGCATGTGGACTTAGTCACTAAAACTCATCAGTCATTTTGTGGTTTTGAGTTAAAAAAATTGACAGCATCAATCAGGTAATGAACAATCAATTTTTGAGTTATTTAACTTTAAAGGAGCTGCAAATGTCCATGTTTAAATTTATAGCTGCCTCTATTTTATTGCTGGCGTACAACTTCAGTTTAGGATGTCTTCCTGATAAAAAGCCTTCTCTTAATTTTGAAGCGTATGAATCAATCTACTTAGGCCAAGTGGTTGGGGTTCATTTGAACGAGTATCAAGAACAAACACTTATTGCGTTGAGAGAGGGCAAAGAGTATGCTTCGTTTCCCACCACAACACCTGAGTACACAGTTACTGTTATTCCACACAGGCTTTATAAAGGCCAAGCCTATGAGGTTGAAACGTTGAAAATCTTTGGTTGTGATGTTTCAGTACCGGAGACACTTCAACGTGGAATATTTTTCATTCAACCAGACAAGGAGGTTTTTGTGCTTTACTCACATGATTACTACTCTTATGAAGAGTATGTCAGTAAAGCATCCGAATATTGGAGGGCTCAGAAACTAAAGCTAACGATTGAAAGGGGTGGCATAGAAAGTAAGGATTAGGTGTTTTGAACTAAACAATAAATTGGTTGGGCAGGCCAGTCAAGCTGAAAGAAAAGGTTCATGTATGGCGCGCCCAGAGAGATTATTCCGCACGTCCGTGTGCTTCACCCCTTCGGGGTCATCTCCGTGCCGTCGATGGGCAAAATCGTTCCAGACGATTTTGTCGAACTATGGGAGTTCTCATTCTCCGGACACCAGATACAAAAAAACCACCGCGAGGGTGGTTTTCATGTATGGCGCGCCCAGAGAGATTCGAACTCCCGACCAACTGGTTCGAAGCCAGTTACTCTATCCAGCTGAGCTATGGGCGCTTATTTGAATGTTGAATTTTAACTTGTTTGGAGGTTTGAGCCATTAATTATTTCAACAAATCTCAAGCCGTTCTTCGAACGGTGCCCAGAGAGATGACTTCGTGCATCCCTGCACTCCGCCCTACGGGTCGTCAGCAAACTGACGGGTTGAATTGTTCCCGACAATTCAATCGAACTCCCGACCAACCGGTTCCAAAGACGGTGACTCTATCCAGCTGAGCTATGGGCGCTTATTTGAATGTTGGATTTTAACTTGTTTGGTTGGTTGAGCCATTAATTATTTCAACAAATCTCAAGCCGTTCTTCGAACGGTGCCCAGAGAGATGACTTCGTGCATCCCTGCACTCCGCCCTACGGGTCGTCAGCAAGCTGACGGGTTGAATTGTTCCCGACAATTCAATCGAACTCCCGACCAACTGGTTCCAAAGACGGTGACTCTATCCAGCTGAGCTATGGGCGCATTGTTTGTACTTTTATTCGACTCACTTAAAATTCAATCTATCGCCTGGGTTGGTGAGCCTTAGGCGAACCAGACAGGTGTCATTATACCTGAGCGCAGCCGATTTTTGCGAAGCAAAAGAAGGGAGGCGAACATCTGTATCCACTCTATCCAGCTGAGCTATGGGCGCATTGTTTGAAAGTTGGATTTTAACTTGTTTGGGGTGTAGAGCCAAAATTATTTATCAAATACTTTGGTTTCGATTGGAACCATAACTTGGCGTTGTTGACCAAAAGATTGATTTATTAAATGAAAACAATAACATGCAAAAGAAGCGCCATGAATAAGCTGTATTTAACTGCCATGATCTGTTTAATGATGCCATCGCTGTTGTGGTCGCAGGACTCAGGTGATTACCTCAAGGACAAGATTGAAATAGTTCTTGAGTTCACACATTGCTATGGCACTTGCCCGGTTTTTAACCTCACCATTGATGGTTATGGGACAGTGACTTTTGAAGGCATTTCTCATGTGGAGAAGCAAGGTATCCACAAAAAATCTATTTCACCTGAAAATTTAGTCACGCTGTTGAATGAGTTAATGCGGGCCAAGTTTTTTGAAAGAACGAGCACAGGTAATGAGCTCAACAGAAAATTTCGGTTGGAAGATAATCTCCGAATCACTGAAGGCGTGTTTTCTGTGTCTGATTTATCCAGTCGGTTTTTGACATTTAATTATTTGGACCAATCAAAGCGGATTGAAGTCAGTCAATTTGCGCCACGGGATTTACGTGCCATAACGGATCAAATCATAGAATTAACGGGCACGGGTTCATGGATACGTTGATTCTAAATTGGGACATTCGGGTTGCTTGGTAACCAGGCATTTGACTCACAATAAACATCAATCTTTTATAAACCTTGAGTGGCCAACTCCAATATCCTGGCCAGGACCGATTGGACTTTGAAGAGGCCGCTGTCGTCATCGATGCCGCCGCCAGAATCGTTGGTCATGGCGATCACCACGATGGGCCATTGGCCGTTGTTTTCCAGTAGCCAGGCATGGGTAAGGACGTGGTAGCCGGTGCTGCCGGATACCAAGCTGCCGCCTTTGTACCACACCCGATCCCAATGGGGCCTGACTCTGAATTGTGCGGCTTGAGCACTGAAAGAACGGTCCACCACTTGCATGGCTGCTGAACCGGGATCGTATTGGCGCAATTGGGCCATGTTGGCACAAATGTCCATGGGGCTGGCACGCCAGCTTCCAGCGCTGAATAGCGACTCGTTGTTGTGTGGAAATGAACTGACCGGTCCCAAGGGCACGATTTGATTGTTGATGAAATTGAGCTGGTTGGTTTCGGTGTCATTGACGTAATTTTGTGATGTTGACAGCGGGAAGGAAAAGAACAGGTGGAATTGTTCGTTGACCGAAAGCATGGGCTTGAGCACATTGGCATCATCTACACCAGAGACATCAATGTAGGCATCGATGGTGTTGCGGCCCACTTCTTCGTGGACCAGATCGGTGGCGGTGTTGTCGCTGTTGCCCATCATCATGTTGGATAAATCACCCAATTTGAACATCGTGCCATAGGGTTCACGGGTCACCAGGCTGGGGTTGTAGACGGCTTCTGAAGCGACGAATTCAACGTCGTCATCGGCAGTCAAGCTGCCGGCATCGATGGCTTCAGCCAATCCGCCCAGCACCCAGGCTTTGAAGATTGAGCCGGTGGCCAATAGGTCGTTGGTGTTGTGACCGGCGATGAATTCGCATTGGTTGTTGTCGTTGATGTAGGCCAGCAACAAGCCGGTATCGGCGGCCATGGTGGCAAATTTGTTGTTGGCCTGAGCCAAGGTCAGGCTCATGTCTTCTGCGTATTGCAGGTTGCCGTTGTGCCCATTGACCCCAAAGGCGGTGATTTTTTGACCGGCGGTGTAAGACACTTCAAGCAGAATCACCCCGGTGTTGTTGTTGCTGCCGGTAACAAACACGTTGGCATGCATGGCGCTCAGGGCCACCAAATCAGTGATCACGGCATCGGGATAACTGGATCTGACTGAGTCAATAAAGGCCTGGGTTTCTTGCGCATCAATCTGCGATAACCAACCCGCGGAAAAGTGGGCATTGATGTCGGCGATGCTGGTGCTGCTTTCAGCCAATTGATCAATGATCCATTGCAGCTGGTTGGCTGCCGGTTCATCGGGTAAAACATAAACCCCGTTGTTTTGCGGAAACAAGGGCGGCACATCCAAAGGGCCAAAATGGCTCCTGAAAATCAACTGCGCATGACCCAAACCAGAAATCAGCAGTCCCAACAGCAACAACAAATTTTTCATACACACCTCCGCTTTCTTTGTAATTATAGCGTGGGGCATGGTTGGGATAAATTATTTTTTGACTGAATCATCTCGCCCTTTTTGAACGGGCTATTGTTTATAATGATGCTTTCAGAATCAATAATTGACCATGCAATTCGAAGACAGTCTGGCTTTTGCCTTATCCCTTGATCAACGCGATTCATTGGCGCCCATGCGGACGGCTTTTCATGTGCCAAAAATCAAAGGTTCGGATGAAGACGAAGTGTACTTTTGTGGGAACTCATTGGGCCTGCAGCCCAAATTGACCTCGTCCTACCTCAATGATGAATTGGACAAGTGGCAAAAACTGGGGGTGAAGGGGCATTTTGATTGCGAATACCCGTGGATGCCCTATCATGAGTTTTTGGCCGAAGAGTCAGCCAAGCTGGTGGGTGCCAAGCCCAGTGAAGTGGTGTGCATGAATTCCTTGACCGCCAATTTACATTTTATGATGGTCAGTTTTTATCGCCCGGATGAGCAGCGTCATAAAATCATGATTGAAGACCATGCCTTTCCATCAGACCACTACGCTGTGGAGTCGCAGTTACAGTTTCATGGTCATGATGCTGACGAGTCTTTGGTGCTGCTGAAACCACGAGATGGTGAAGAATGCCTGCGACTGGATGACATCCTGGCGGCCATCGATGAACATGCCGAAGAACTGGCTTTGATTATGTTGCCCGGAGTGCAGTATTACACCGGTCAGGTGATGGACATGCAGGCGATCACCGATGCCGCCCAACACCACGACATCACGGTGGGCTTTGACTTGGCCCACGCCACCGGCAACATTGAAATGCAACTGCACGACTGGGGGGTGGATTTCGCCGCTTGGTGTACCTACAAATACCTCAATTCTGGCCCCGGTTCGGTGGCTGGTTGTTTCGTGCATGAAAAACACCATGACAATCCCGACTTACCCCGTTTTGCGGGTTGGTGGGGTCACGATAAAAAGACCCGCTTCAAAATGGAGAATGAATTTGTGCCCATCCAAAGCGCTGAAGGTTGGCAGCTGTCCAATCCGCCGATCTTGTCTTTGGCGGCCATCCGCGCTTCTTTAGACACCTTTAAACAAGCCGGTGGCATCGCGCCACTTCGCAACAAATCGAAACAATTAACCGCCTATTTGCGGTTTTTGCTGCAAAATCGCTTGCCCAAACACGTCGACATCATCACCCCGGATGAAGACTTAAGTGGTTGCCAATTGTCGATTTCTATCCGCAGTGACGACAAAACCGGACAACAGGTGTTTAACGCCATAGAGGCCGCTGGTGTGACCTGTGATTGGCGTGAGCCCAATGTCATCCGCGTGGCGCCGGTGCCCTTGTACAACAGTTTCACTGATTGCGTGCGCTTTGTGAATATCCTGGAGGCCGCATTATGAGTTCAGCAGCTAAACACATTGTCATCATCGGCGCCGGTTTGGTGGGTTCAATGCATGCCATTTTTTTGGCCCGCCGAGGCTATCAGGTTTCGGTTTATGAACAGTTACCGGATATTCGCAAAGAAGCGATTTCTGCTGGTCGTTCCATCAACCTGGCCCTGGCCAACCGCGGCATCGATGCCTTGGAACGCTTACAGCTGATGGATCAGGTTAAACCGCTGTTGATTCCGATGCAAGGCCGGATGTTGCACGATGAATCCGGGCAGTTGAAATTACAAAGTTACGGCCAAAAACCCGAAGAAGTGATTTATTCGGTGTCCCGTGCTGGCTTGGTCAGTTTGTTGCGTGATGCCGCTGAAGCCACCGGCCAGGTGAACTTTTATTTCAAACACGAATGTCAGGGAATTGAATTTGAACAGGACCGACTGCAAGTCATGGACCAAACAACCTGTGAATCGTCGACGGTGAATTATGACTACTTGATTGGTGCCGATGGTGGTGGCAGTCAGGTCCGTGAATCGATGAAAGCACTACAAGAAACGGAATTTTCAGCTGAGCTGCTGGACCATTCTTACAAAGAGTTGAACATTCCACCGGGAGCCGATGGTGAATTTCAACTGGAGCGTGAAGCTTTGCACATTTGGCCCAGGGACGACTACATGATGATAGGTTTGCCCAACCCCGATGCCAGTTTCACTTTAACCCTGTTTATGCCCAACCTGGGGCCCATCAGTTTTGCGTCGGTCGACAACCAAGCGGCACTGCACGAGTTGTTTGACCAGCATTTTGCCGATGCCAAAGCCTTGATTCCGAACCTCGAGGAAGATTATTTTAACAACCCCACTGGCTACCTTGGCACCATCCGCTGTCAAGACTGGCAATACCAGCGCGCGGTGTTAACCGGCGATGCTGCCCATGCCATCGTGCCATTTCATGGCCAGGGCATGAATGCCGGTTTTGAAGATTGTGTGGCCATGGAATTGGCACTGGATGAATTCAATGATGATTGGGACTTGGCGATGTCAGCTTTTGTGGAGCGCCGCATGGACAACAGCAATGCCATTGCTGACATGGCATTGGAAAACTACATTGAAATGCGCTCGTCAGTCAATGATCCCAAGTTTCATTTGAAAAAAGCCATTGCTTTTGAATTGGAGCAGCGTTTGCCAGATTATTTCATTCCGCGCTATTCAATGGTGATGTTTCACCTGATACCCTACGCCAAGGCTTTTGCGCGGGGCAAGATACAAGCCCGGATTTTGGAGCAACTGGTGGTGGGTGTTGATGACGTGGCTCAAGTGGACTTTGAACGGGCTGAGCGCTTGGTTTTGCAACAATTGCCCCGGTTGTCGGCATAAATTAAAGTTATTGCCATAAAAAAAGCCCACCTGCTGATGGGCTTTTTCAAGATGATTTACCGGTGGCTAGCGGGTGGCTTTTCTGATAACCCCGATAATTAACAGCAACACCACCGCCCCAATGGTCGCCACTATGATACTGCCTAAGATGCCGCCGGCGATGGAAATTCCGAGTTGCGTAAACAGCCAACTGCCCACGAAAGCACCCAAGATGCCGATCACAATGTTAGCTAAAATGCCAAAGCCAAAACCTTTGACCAACACACCGGCCAACCAACCAGCAATACCACCAATCAGGCAGATGATTAAAATACCTTCTAAAGTCATGTTCTACTCCTCAATTGTTATGAATACTGAGCCGACCTTATCTGGCCAAATCAGTGCACTATTAAAATACCACATTCTCGGAGTAAAAACACGGGTTGATTACAGTTCTGACGCTGCCATCAAAGTTTCAGCTTCAAGCCTTCGTGGCTGGCCACAAAGCCCAGCTGTTGATAGAACCTGATGGCATCGGGCCTTTGTTTGTCAGAGGTTAATTGCAGTAACCGACAACCTTGTTCGCGGGCCCTGTTGATGGCCCACTCAAACAACAATTTGCCGATGCCTTGGCTGCGGTAATTGCTGTGTACGCGTACCCCTTCAATCAAACATCGCCAAGAACCCTGGTGGGTCAAGTAGGGGATGTAGGTCAGCTGCAACATGCCAACAGTTTCTCCATGGTATTCGGCGACAATCAGTTCGTTGTTGGGGTCGTTGTTTATGTGTTCAAAAGCAGCGAGGTAAGGTGCGGGCAAAGGATCGGTGAATTGTTCGCGGGTGGCACCCAGTGGGTCATCAGCCAGCATGGCAACCAAGGCCGGTAAGTCGGTGGCTGAGGCGGACCGAAACTTGAGCTTCATGATAAACGTTCTTCAAGCAAAGTTTTGATGCCTGGCCATTCGTGTTTAAGGATGCTGTAGACCACCGTGTCACGCACCCGGCCATCACCCATCACCATGTGATTTCTGAGCACCCCTTCGGGTTTGGCGCCCAAACGCTCAATGGCACGCCTGGAGACCTGATTGAGGAAATCGGTACGAAATGCCACGCGGTTCATCTTGAGTTGTTCAAAAGCATGGCCCAACATCAGCCATTTCGCTTCGGTGTTGATGGCGGTGCGCTGGTGGCTTTGGGCAATGAAAGTGAAGCCTATTTCGGTGCGTTGGTGTGGCCAATCGGTGTTCATGAAACGGGTTGAGCCAATGACTTGCTGTTGGCTGTTGAGGGTGGCATACACTTCGGCCACACCTGATTTAACATCGGCCTGGGCCAATTCATAGAACGTTTCTAGGTCATCTGGATGCGGCACACTGGTGGCCATCAGTTGCCACAACTGGCCATCTTCAATGGCCAGTGCCAAACCAGGCAAGTGCTTGGCTTGCAGGGGTTCCAGTCGCACGTGTTGGCCTGATAAGGGTTGCTGAGTAAATGCCATGTGGTGATAAGAATATAACGGGTTATGAATGAATTGTAGCCGACACAGGTGGTGCTTGTCACCGGGATGATTTCAGCCTGGGGCTGTCTGTGGGCGCAGCGCGTTCAGAATCGCTTGTCAGCCAGTCACAAAAGGCGCACAATAATCCCATGTTCAAACATGCCATCGTCAAAACCCCGGCCGCCAGTATGGTGGACGGCATCACCACCGCGGGTCTGGGTCTGCCAGATTATAAGCTGGCCTTACAGCAACACCAAAACTACATAAAGGCTCTGCAGGACTGTGGCCTAAAGGTCAAAGTATTACCCGCCGAAGACGCTTTTCCTGACGCTTGTTTTGTGGAGGATGCTGCCGTGGTCACCCCCCGTTGTGTGATCATCACCAACCCCGGGGCTTCATCCAGAAAAGCGGAAACAGGAGCGATTCAGTTCGCACTCAGTGAATACTTTGATGCGTTTGAATACATCACCGGCGAGGGTACACTGGATGGGGGCGATGTGATGATGGTCGGTGATCATTATTATATCGGTCTATCGGCACGCACCAACCTTAAGGGTGCCAACCAAATGTTGGCGATTTTACAACAACATGGCCTGACCGGGTCGACTGTAGAAATGAGTCAAATGTTACACTTGAAAACCGGTCTGAGTTATTTGGAAAACAACCATTTGTTAGTGACCGGGGAGTTCAAAGGCAACAGCGCATTTGCTGATTTCAAGTGCTGGGAAGTGGATGACGATGAAGCCTATGCCGCCAATTGTATTTGGGTCAACAACCGCGTGGTGATGCCCAAAGGTTTTCCGAAAACTCAAGCCATGTTGCAAGGTGCTGGTTTCGAAGTGGTCCCTGTGGAAGTGTCTGAGTTTGAAAAATTGGATGGCGGTTTAAGTTGCCTGTCGTTGCGATTTTAGTCGCCAGCGCTTGGACTATGGCATACAATCAATGATTGTTTACCGGAAATATCGAGATGGGTGAGATGCAAACATTGGTTACGGTGGTGATGGCTTTGATCATCGGTTTTGTGTTGGGTCGCGCCAGTCGTTCTGCTTCCAGAGCCAGTCAACATGAACTAACCCAGGAAGAACAAGCAAGGCTGAATCCAAAGCAACACCGCTATGGTGATAACCTCAAGGACCATGGTGAGCGATTGGCTCAAGCCATCCGCAAGGGACAAAAACTGCAGGCCATTAAACTGTATCGAGAACAACACAACACCGACCTCAAAGAAGCCAAGGAAGCGGTTGAGATGTTGATTGAACTGAACCGATAGTTCTAAGCATCACCCCCTCTCAGTGACTCTGCTGACAAACAGGTAGTGACAGCCCTTGCAGGCGTTGATAAGCCGCCAAGGCCCTGGGGTGATCAGCACCGAATTGCCGTTCGATAAGGGCCGCATCACAGGCCATCTGTTGTGCAAAGGCTGCCTTATCGGTTTGTGTGCTGTGCCATAACAAGCGACTGTCAGCCATCCGCCAATCACTTTCCGGAATGTGTTTTTTGCGGATGTTAAGCGCATCTTTGGCGCTTTTGGCTGCAGTTTCAAGGTTTTTTGCACTGTATGCCCATTCCGCTTTGGCCATCAATGAAGCCGCATACAACAAATGGTCGGTGCCGGTTTGGCTGGCCCGAAGTTGAAGAGCCTGCTCAATCCAGTGGATGGCTTGATCCGGATGACCCAAGGCCAAATACATGCGGCCCATGTTGGTCATGGCAAAAGCAATTTTAACGTTGTCGGTGCCCAGTGCATCCAGTTGAATTTGGTAGGCTTGCTGAAACCAACCCAGGGCGGTGCGAAACTGACCCAAATCATAGGCGGTTAAACCCAAGTTGTTCAACAATGCAGCCAGATCCGGGTGTTGTTGACCAAGTAATTCAGTCTGAATGGCCAAGGCCTGCTGAAACAGGTTTTGCGCTGATTGGTACTGTTGTTGCTGGCGCTTGATTAAACCCAAGTTATTCAGTACCCGAGTAAACTTGATTGATGCCGTCAAGTCACTGCTTTCAAAAGCAGTCAAGGCTGCCTGGTAATGGTGTTCGGCTTGATCCAGGTGTCCTAGTTCGTAATACGTGGCGCCTAAGCGGTTGTGGGCATCACCGGTCAGGTAATGGTTGGGTCCCAGTTGTTCAAGCCGAAATTGCAGCACTTGTTTGAACTGCGACTGTGCGGCTTCAAAACGGCCTTGTGAATAATCCAGCACACCCAGCGCAGACAAACTTCTCAGGGTCAGGTGATGGGCGGCACCGAGGCGCTGCAAATTGCTGTCATAGGCCTGTTGGTAGTGTTTTCCTACGGCATCCAATTGGCCTTTGCGCCAATACACATTCCCCAACAACTGGTTGATGTCGGCCAGCAATTGTTCGGACTTCAGTTCAGCTGTCGGGTGTTCTTGCGCCATGATTCTTTGCGAAGCGGTAGTCAACAGTTCGCTGGCGGCTGACAGCTGGTTGGATTGATACAACAATTGGCCTTTAATCAAAGCCAGGCGCAAGCCAATCATCTCCGGTAGGGAGTGGTTTTCAAGTGCATCATCAAAAGGTGCCAACAATGCCAGGGCATCATTCAGCTGGCCTTTTTTCTGTAGCCATTCTGCCTGTGTCAACAACACCGATAGGCGATCTTCTGTGTTGTTGGTTGCTTGCATTTTCATGGCTTTGTCGAGGTTGGCGCCAGCGGCCTCCATGTCACTCATGTTGAGGTAAACGGTCCCCAGGGTTTCATACAATTTGGCTTTGGTTTCGGGTTGTTGATCAAACTGCTGATCCAATTGCAGGCTGGCATAATCCAGCAGGTCTTTGACGTTGACGATGTCAGACTGGTTTTTGATTGGGTCGGAGAGCTTGAAAATATCAATCAGAAAGTCAGTGACCTGTCTGACCCGTTGTTGTTCTTCCTGAGTGGCCACCAGCGCTTGTTGCAAGTCCTGACTGCGGTTAAACAACAGCACGCTCAACACCAGCAAGGAAGCCATCACTGCCACCGTTGTCAATACCCCGACGGTGTGTCGTTGTACAAATTTACTGGCGCGGTAAAAGACGGTGTCTTTTTTGGCCATGATGGGGTGTTGGTTGAGGTATCGGTGCAAGTCTTCAGCAAACTGTGCTGCTGAGGCGTAGCGGCGCTCCGGGTCCTTATCAATGGCCTTGGCCAAAATGGCATCGAGTTCGCCTTGCAGCCGTTTTTTCAGTTGCGGATGGGTTTGGGTGATGACGGCGTCAGCGGCCAGGTTGAGGCTGGCCGCAGGCGGGTTGAACTGGGTGATTTTCTCACTGGCATCAGCCAAGTCTTGTTCCTTGATGCGGTAGGGTAACTGGCCGGTCAGCAACAAATGCAACAACATCCCCAACGAGTAAACGTCACTGGTGGTGTTGATGGGTTGGCCTTTGATTTGTTCCGGACTGGCGTAGGCCAAGGTCATCAAAAAACCAGACACGGTTTGTTGCTTTTCGGTGGGGTTTTGGGCGGTCAATTTGGCCAAACCAAAATCGAGTAATTTACACTGGCCTTGTTGGTTGACCATGATGTTGCTGGCTTTGATGTCGCGGTGGATGATCAGGGACTGGTGCATCGCTGATACCGCATCACAGACTTGTAAAAATAACTCAATGCGCTGTTTGAGCTTGAGCCGATGCTGATCACAATACTGATCAATGTGGACCCCCTCAATGTATTCAACCACCAGGTAAGGGATGTTGTCGGTGGTGATGCCACCTTCATACAAGCGTTCAATGTGGGGGTGGTTGAGGTTCAACAAAGCTTTCAGTTCATTGTTAAAGCTTTGCAAAACCATGGGGGCAAAACGACCCGCAGAAGCAAATTTGATTGCCACTTTGTGGTTGATGTCATCCTCCAGCCGAGAGGCCAGGTAGACATCGCCCAGACCCCCGGAACCCAACGGCTCCAAAATCTTGTAATCGCCAATGGTGTCGGGTGGTGCAAAATCAGTGTTCAGGGTTTGCTCGTGGATGGATTGGTCCAGTACCGTTGAATCGGTTTGGTGAGAGGCCAACAATTGGGCCAGTTCCGGAAACAAACTGGGATGCTGTTGTTGCAGTTGTTCGAGCAATTCAGCTTGTTGTTTGGCATCGGTTTCAATCAGTTGCTCAAAACAAGACCACAACAACCGCCATCGTTTGGGGTCTTCGGGTGTGTCGTTGTTCTCATTACTGGCCATTGTCATAATTATCGCATAATTTTTAACCAGGGCTGAGTTACAATAATCAGTCATGAATGCCAGCAACGACGTGCCATCACAAGTCACGGCCCTGTTAACCCGGGCTGACATGACTGACAGCGAAAAACAGGATCAACTGTTGAACCTGATTTATGCTGAGTTGCGCAAAATGGCTCAAAACAAAATGCGCTCAGAGCGTCAAGACCACACCTTGAGCGCCACCGCTTTGGTCCATGAGGCTTACCTTCGCCTAGTCAAACAGCCTGATCTGAGTTGGCAGTCCAAACGGCATTTTTTTGCGGCGGTGGCCGAATCCATGCGCCGCATTCTGATTGAATCAGCCCGAGCCAAAGCCAGCCTCAAACGCGGTGCCAATGCCACGCATGTGCGCGATATTGACATTGCCACCACCGCTTCATTGGGTGGAGAAATGTTGGCCTTGGACCACGCTTTAAGCCAACTGGAGCGCAAAGATGAAGTGATGTCAGATGTGGTCAAATTGCGCTATTTCTCTGGGCTGACGGTAGAACAGACTGCTCTGGCCATGGACATTTCGCCGCGCACGGTGAACCGCACCTGGACGGCAGCCCGGGCCTGGCTGCTATCGCAAATGCAATAACAGCCTTGCCTGACTGCCATCAGTCGAAACCATTGCTGAACACCGCATCCACATCTATGGCCGCAAAATGGTGTGATAACACATCGCCTGCCTGTTCAAAATAGCCAGCCACATACAGCACATCATCGGCAATAAACAAAGCGTTACCTGTGCCCTCATCCAGACCATCCAGCAAGCCCTGCTGCAGCGGTGTCCAATTGCCGTTGTACCACATGGCCAGGCTGTTGGCTGGCATGCCACCAGCGGTTTCAAAGCGGCCAGTGATGTACAAGCGATCACCCTGAATAGCCATGTCATTGACGCCGACTACCGGACCAGAATTGTCGACCCCACCGCCCAGATCATCGCAACCAAACCCATCCCACAAGAAGATGTTTTCAGCGGGTACAAAATCCACGGTGTTACAAGCGCCGCTGAAATCTCCACCCACGTACAAATCATTGCCATTGGCTGCCAAGGTCTTGATCACACCCTGTAATGTGCCAGCAAATGTTTGCCAGGAATTGCCGTCATAGCGGTGTAATCTGCTGGTGCCGGAGGACAAGGTGGCGACCACCAAATCACCTTGGTAAGTGGTCATGTCGGTGTAAGTGCCGGTCGGTGGATTGGCAATCGGGGTGCTGGCGTTGCCATCCCAACTCACCAGGCCGCTGCCGGAATCAATGATCAGCTCGTTATTCCAAACAGTCATCAATGCATCAAAGCCATTCAACCCGGCTGACACAGCAGACCAGTTGATGCCATCGTATTTGGCAATGCCGTTGACCGCGGTGCCGTTGGCGGCATTGAATATCCCGGAAGCATACAGGTGACCATCGTAGGTGGCCAGGTTGGAAACCGAACCAGCACCACCGCCTGACCAGGTTAACTGGCTGATGTCCTGCCAGGTAAAGCTGTTATCCAATTGCGCCACAAAGGCTGAGTAAACATCTCCGGCAATGGTGAAGTCCCCACCGTGAATGACATTACCCTGAAAGCTGCCGATGGTTTGAATGACGTTGGAAAGCGGCGCTCGGTTATCACCCACCCATTGGCTGCCGTTGTAACAAACGTGGTTGACCCAATAGCGGGTAGCCGCAATAGGTGAGCCGCCAGTTTGCAGACAAAATTCATTGCCGCCTTGTTGCAAGTCATTGACCTGAGTTAAGTTCAAGTTGCCTAATTGTTCATGGTTGGGCGCGGCTTGCCAGGAGACGCCGTTGTACCAGGCCAACCCTTGGGCATTGGCATCAAAAGCGGTGAAGTCTCCGGTGGCGTACAAAGGGCCTAAGCCATAAGCCAGTTGGTGGGTGTTGGTGCTGACGCCTTGGCTCATGCCAAATTCAGACCACTCTTCAGCGCCGATATTGAAGTCAGAAATGCTGCCGGCGGAGTCGGCGCCGACCATGGTGGCGCCAGGGGTGTTGACAGTCAAAGTGGAACCAAAAATAACTACATCACGGGAAGAGGTGGTGTTGCCATTGTGCGATCCTCGAGACACCCATTCTGGCACCGATGGGTTCCAGGTCCAGGTGTCTAATCCAGTCAATGCCACCAAGAAGCTGGTGGTAGAAAACACCGTATTAACTGATGTATTCAAGCCATTGTCGGTTTGGTTGGCATCGGTGTATAGGGGTTCCCAAGTTAAGCCGTCGGTTTTAACCACCCGTTTGGCGCTCAAAGTGCCGGCATTGACAAAGGTGAACACGCCACCCAGGAACATGGAAGTGCCGTTGACATCAATCGAGTAGACACTGTTGTTGGGACCGTTGCCGATGCCGTTGGGTTGGTACCAACCCAGTGAATCAGAATAACAAGCAAAGTAACTCAACCCAGTGATGCCGCCGAGGTTGGTGAAATCGCCGCCAATACAAATGTCCGTGCCAAACGCTTCAACGGCTCGGATGCCAAAAGCACCGCCGGGAATCAGTGGGCAGGAATTGCCAATGGCGCCAATGTCGCCGAGGGATTGCCACACCCCGTTGGTTTTTCTCAACAACGCATGACATTCCAGGTCGCCATCGGCATTGACGTATTCAATGGTGGTACCGTTCCTGGCTGCGACCAGGCCATTGATGTCGCCACTGAGCTGGCCTATGGCGATGTTGTTGCTGCCGTAAAAACGGTTGAGGAATTGATTGGCGCCCGCGAGCAATGGGGTGGTTGCCAGGATCACAGCGGTGATGAGGGTCAATTTTTTCATGAGCTTCTCTTTGAATTGTATATACCCATAGATGCGCAAGGGGAACGCATTCAGCGTCAAATCTTTTACAATTTATTTGCGCACCTGTCTGGTAAAGGATATTTCGAGGGCACAACGGGTGCGCGGGTGGTGGGGTTTTTGTATAATGTGCGGCTTTCCTTTCAGGGCGAAAATTCGTTGAAAATAGTCCAATCTCTTGGCCAAGGGCCGGTTTTGAATGTGTTGCACGGTTGGGGCATGAATGCCCACCTGTTCGATGATTGGTCGAATGCTTTGGCTGCACATTATCAGGTCAACTTGATTGACCTGCCTGGTCACGGGCTCAACCACGAGGCTCACTTGAGTGAAGATTTGGATGAGCTGGCAGCAGCAGCCAGTGACGTGCCTGCCGGGGTTTGGTTGGGCTGGTCTATGGGCGGGATGCTGGCATTGAATGTCGCTTTGAAAAAGCCGTCGCAAGTGACTGCTCTGATCATGTTGTGTTCCACCCCATGTTTTGTGCAAAGACCCCACTGGCCCCATGGCACCGACCCACAAGTGCTATCGCAGTTTGCTGCCAACCTGCAACAAGATGTGAAACAAACCATCCAAACCTTTTTGGCTTTGGAGGTGAAAGGTGTTGCAGATGAACGTCAACAACTGCGCACCTTGCGACAAAAAGTATTTGAACGACCCTTACCGACTGAGCAAGCCTTACAGGCTGGATTGAACCTGTTGGCAGCAACAGACTTGTCCGCCCCATTGAAAAACCTACAACAGCCCTCATTATGGCTCAGCGGACGGCGCGACCGCTTGGTGTTACCACAAGCCATGGCGCAGGCGGCTGAACTTTGTGGCGGTGAATACCAGCTGCTCAGGGGTTCAGGTCATGCACCATTTATCCGTGAAGCCGATGCCATCAATGCATTGATTAACCCATTCATTCAGGCCCATTCATGAGTTTAGAACATCCACTGATTCAGGCGGCTTTTGACCAAGCAGCCAAACAATACGAACAACACGCCGTGTTGCAAAAAGAAGCTTTGTTGCGCTTGATAGAGCGGTTGACCGATGACTTGAAAACACCCCCAGAACAAATACTGGATTTGGGTTGTGGCACCGGGTGGGCGGTACCAGAATTACTCAAGTTGTATCCTGAGGCCAAAATCATTGCGGCCGATTTCGCTGAAAGCATGGTGGCCCAAGTGCCCAAGCACCCACAAGTTGAATCGCGGGTAACCGATGCCCATGCCATCGATGTGCATGCCCAAAGTTGTGATTTGTTGTTTTCCAACCTGATGATTCAATGGTGTGATGAAAACACCGTTTTGCAAGAAATCAAACGGGCCCTTAAACCCGGTGGCCATGTGCACCTGACCACCATGGGTGAGCACACCTTGCACGAGTTGAAGCTGGCTTGGCAGGCCGTTGATGACAAACCCCATGTGAATCAGTTTGTGCCTGCAGCGGTGTTGGCAGATGAAGCGATGAAACAGGGTTTGGTTGATGTCATTGTCGATTCTGAATTCATCACCATGACTTATGCCAATGTGGTTGATTTGATGCGCGATTTGAAAAACATCGGTGCCCACAATGTTGACCACAACCGACCCAAGGGCCTGACTTCACCAGCAACGATCAAAAAGTTGACCGAAAATTACCAACAATTCCGCACCGAAGATGGCCTTTATCCGGCCACCTATGAGTTGGTTTACCTGCGCGCCCGCAAAGCGGGTGAAGACAAGGGTTTGCCCTTAAAAATTAAGTAAACCGATCAGCTGATCAGGTAACCACAGGGGTAACGCCTTTGAATTTCTTTGCCGCTGGCGATAGTTTTTTGGGTTGTCGCTGTTGAAAAATTAAATGTTTATCGGTTTCATCGGTGGGCAAATAGCCACGGTGCTTCAAAGTTTCCTGTAGGTCGTTTTGCCACCGCCGGACCTGATTTTTGATGATAAAACAGGCTGGTAACAAGTGGTTGGGCGCATCGACCAAAAAGGGTACCAAAGCCAAATCTTCAGATCCGTTCATGTCACATTTAATGACATCGACACGCGATAATTTTTGCTTTTCAATAACATCGATCAGCGGGGTGCAAGGTGTGTTGATTGGTTTGCTTGCTGCGGCATCTGGCTGCAGTGAACTGCCACCCAGGTTGTTTTCATTGACGTACAGGGTGACCTCGCCAACTTCATCACTGATGCCTTGTTGTAACAGTTCGGCGCGTGGTTTTTCTGGCAGACCTGCTATGGTGGCTTTGAGGTTGAAACACAGGCGCTGGTAGGCGGCGGGATTGGGTTCAATGGCAATGATCACTCCCAGCCTGTTCAAGTGGGTGGCGGCGATGGCCGCATACAAACCCGCATGGGCACCGATATCGATAAACACGCCGTCGGCAGGCAGCAGCTTTAATAACAGTTGGCGCTCGAGCTGGTCCCAACGCCAGGGCATGAACACCAAGTCACTTTCTGCTTTGTTGTCATTGAAATGGCAACGCAGTTTCAGTTGTCCCAAAGTGATGTCCAGTGGCAAGGTCGCTTTGGACATCACCTGCAAGCGCAACCATTGCGCCATCATTCTGCCTACCCAGTTGCTGGGTAGCTTTTGGCACCAATCAATCTTTCGCTGAATGCTAGGCTTGGGTTGATGGGCACCAAAAGCTTTCATGGTTACAGTTTGCGACCGAGTTTTTTCTCTATCTGCTTCTTCTCCCAGCTGGTGCCAAAAGAACCAAAAACTTCAAAGGCCACCAGGGCATGGACCACCACCCCAGCACCCCAGCCCAACGCCAGCCAAAGGGTCTGGGTGGAGGCCAATTTTCCGGTCACCAGGAAAGCCACCATAAAAATCGCATACATGGCCAAGTGGCCATAAAATTCTTTGATGCCTTTGACGTAGTTGATGGCGGCTTTTTCTGCTTCAGTCACTGCCGGTGTGTCGCTGTGGTTGGGTTGTTCAGACAGCGGTGTGTTGTTAGGGTTTGAGTTCATCGGTTCATCTCCGGTTGTTGAATAGAAAGTATTGAGATTCACTTCAAAAACAGCCGCCAGGGCTTTGGCAGATTCTAAACTCGGTTGACCCCCACGCTCAATGCGTTGGATGGTTCTCACCGACAAGTCGGTCAGTTCGGCCACCTGTTCTTGTGACCAGCCACGTTGTAGTCTGAGTTTTCTTAAAATCATGTCATTGCCTCTGTTAGCTGTTGTTGCAGTGAGTCCATTGTCTTCAAAACCGGCTGACAGCAACACGTCAACATGCCGACTTACGGCTTGCTGTCGGGTGCATGTCAGGTCATTATAGGCCATTCACCGTTGATATGGGTTGCTTGTGTGAGCGAATCAAGAGTTGTTGAACTGCATAAAAAATCAGTAAAATACGGTGATGAATTTTGCTCAGTTACCAAATGAATTGTTAACTACTGGAATCAATGCCCGTCAATGGCAAGCTGCCATGGACTCACCGCAACGGATTGAAAAACTGACAACCAAGCAAGGGACTTACTGGTTAAAAAAAGCCGCACCGGCGCGGGGGATATTCAGGTACCATGCCTTGAATTTTTTCGCCTGGGCACTGCGTTTGCCGTTGTTGAAGGCGGCGCCTCACCCAGGTGGTGAAGCTGCCATTGCTGTAGAACTGAAGCGATTACAATCTTTGCATCAGGCCGGGGCGTTGGTGCCACTAGTGGTGGCTCACCGGGCTGATTGGATGTTGATTGAGCACGTGGGCGAGTCGATTGTCAAAACCATGAAACAAACCGACACCCCACAAGCCACACGCCAACAATTGTTTTCCTTGTGTTTACAAGCCCTCAAACAACTGCACCGCAAAGACCTGTGTCTCAGTCAGGGTTTTGTGCGCAACCTGTTAATTGATCCGGTCAGCCAACGCATTGCTTTCGTTGATTTTGAAGACAACCCGCTGGCGGTCATGAGCTTGCCCGAAGCCCAGGCCCGAGACTTGATGCTGTTGGCCACCTCAACGGCACGGTTTTTTGTCGACGACGTGGCCTTTTTTGAGCAGCAAATCAAGACTTTCCTGACAGGGCATGATCCGCAAATGGTGGCGGCTTTGAAAACCACCACCGACCGTTTGCAATGGTTGACCCGAATTCCGTTTCAAGGGTTGTTCGGTCACGATTACCAGAAATTAAAAGTCGGTATTTTGGCACTCAAGGGTCTTTGACAGGCGTGGCTTTATTTGTCGTTGGTTGGCCAATCTTCAGCCCAAACAGTAAGCGCAACACCGCTGATCTGCGAATCAGTTCATAAGCCAGCGCACAGCCGGAAAATGTCAAGATGATGACGGTAATAGGCTGCCAAACTGGACCCCAATCACGCAACAGATAGGCCAACACAATGATGAAAGTTTGGTGCAAAATGTAATAAGGATAAACGGCTTGATTCAGGTAACGCAGCCAGGGATGATTGCGGTTACAGTGGTGGTAGGCATACCCCAGAATGGCAAAAATCCATGCCCAGCGGTTGGTGAACACCAACAACCTTTCTAGCACATAAAGGCCACCAGTTGTTGTGCCGTTGTCCTGGTAATACCCATGGTAATAGGTGATGAGAACCGCAAAGGCCAGTACGGCCAGAATTAAAAAATGCTTGCGGTGGTGACCCAACTGTTGCCAGAATTTGGGTTCCCAACCCATCAGAAAACCACAACACAAAAAACTGAATCCCAAAGCTTTGCGGGTGCCTTCAGAGTCGGCCGGGAACACCCAAACCTGCAACAAGGCCAAACCAATAACCAATAAGGCAAACAGACTGAAAACCGGCCAATGTTTAAACGGCCAGTACAAATAAGGCATCAGCTTGAGCCAATGAAGCGCCGCGTATAGCGCTAACAAGTACATAGAAAAGTACCACAGCTCACGGATGTACCACAGGTGGTTGACATCTACATGAGGAAAGATCCCTGACTGGTATGACTCAAAATAGGGGTGTGACAAATCAAGAAAAGCTTGATAAAAGGCACCGTAACTGATGGCAGGTAGGTCGCCTTTGCTCAGCATTTCGATGTACAGTTGTGGAGGTACCACCACCCAGATACCAAACAACAAAGGCACCCACAAGCGCAAAGTTCGCAAGCCCACAAAACGGGTCCAGGTGGTTCGATGAAGAAAGAATCTGATGGCGATACCTGAAATCAAAAACAACAAAGGCAAGCGCCATTGGTTGAGCAGAATCATCAGGTTTTGCAGCCACGTAGACTGATGTTCTGACTTATAATGATAGCCCCAGTCAGCCACATACAACATGCCGACATGATAAAATATCAACATCGCGAACACAGCCACTCGCAACCAATCCAGGTCATACCTTCTGCGGGTCATTGAATCCACTGTTTACCTCTTGAGAATTTAAACCCCGATAATAAATGGAATCACATCAGCAAAACAGCCGTTTGGGACGAATGTCCAACACCCAGGGACCGATGGCAGCGAACCAGATAAACCACCTCAGCACTTTCAGCAAAAGCTGGTGGCAATTTTGGCTGACAGTACTGTTGTTAGGTGTGTTTTTTGCTTGGATAAATAGCCTTACGGTCACCGCAGACTTAGAACGCAATGGCGTGGCGTTCGAATCCTGGCATCCCTATGTGTGGGAATTCAGCAGCATGATGGTGTTGTTTTGTTTGTACTTTGCAGTTTATGTGTTGACCACCAAAGCGCCCTTGGTGCACCGAGATTGGCCCAAAAACTTGGCCATTCACCTGCTGGCTTCGCTGTTGTTTTCGGTTGTGCACGTGGTGTTTATGGTGTGGCTCAGGCAAGGTGTTTATGGCTTGATGGGTGCGCAATATGACTTTGGTCAGTGGGGCGTGGAGTTTTGGTATGAATACCGCAAAGATGTGGTCACTTACTTTGTCTTTGTGCTGATATTGACGGCGTACATGCACTACCTGCACAGAAAGTCGCCGCCGCCCGCGGTAGATAAACCGATTCAGATAAAAAATAAACAAGGTGTTTTTTATCTGCAACCAACCGATGTAATTACTGTAGAGTCCGGTGGTAACTACGTTTATTTTCACACCGAGGAACGGGTGCTGTCGATGCGTGGGACCATGGCTGAAGTGGAAGCCAGTTTGAGTCAGTGTGAATTTTTGCGAGTGCACCGTTCTTATATAGTCAACCTGGCTCACCGTTTGGCTTTACAAAAGAATGCCACTGAATCCACTGAGTTGGTGCTGAAAAATGGCAAGGTGGTACCGGTGTCAAAAAAATACCGACCGGCTTTGATTGCGGCGTTGGAACAGCACAGTTTGCCTGCTGTCGATTGAAGCCTCAATCAGATACTAAAAAACGATGTTGAGATTGATTGGTGATAAACTGATGACATGAAAAAAGTCTTTGTTGATGAAATGATCACCTGGGTGGTACAGGCCCGCCAAGTGTTGGAAGATGCCGGTATTCCTTGTTTTATTAAGAATGAATTTGCTGGAAATGTCGCTGGAGAAGTGCCTTTTACAGAAACTTGGCCTGAACTCTGGGTGCACCGGGATGCAGATTTTGAAGAAGCCAAAAGCTTGTTGGCACCGCTGCGTGCCAGCCGCCAGGCGCAAAACGAAGCAGACCAACAATTGGTCAGCTGGACCTGTCCGCAGTGTGGCGAAACCAATGAAGGCAATTTTGCCCTGTGTTGGTCCTGTGGCAAAACCCTGGAGCCTGCAGGTTAAAGCTCATCGGTTGGTTTATTTTGCTCTGCCACAGAGATTAACTTAACAAAGTATCCCCGCTTTACCCAACTCAATGCAGGCAGACGCATATGTTGGTCCTAAAGATTTGTCAGTGGTTTATCAGTGCCACTTACTGTCATCCTCGGGCTTGACCCGGGGATCCATTGTAAGTTGTTACTACTTACAATAAATCGGAAACCAAGCCGATTTCATCAATATGGTTTGAGTAAATGAACAAAAAAATGTCTGGAAAAATGAATAAAAAACAATCTCTAAAGCTTAAAACATTTAAAAATTGATTTTGTTATTTCACACAACACCTTATTTTTAAGCCAAAATATTTCCTTACATCGTCATGAGGTGGATCCCCGAGTCAAGCCCGAGGATGACGAACCATCATATAGAGTCTTAGTGGATCCCCGGGTCACCAAAAGTAGGCGCTTTAAGCGAGCCCAAGGATGACGACTCTTAAGCCGACTGATAATGGATACCTTTCACCAGCTATTGTCGCTCTGAGCCAGCCAGAGATAGAAGCAAAATAAGGGTCATCTGTTGGCCAAACAACTACAGTTCATTGGCTGTTTGAATTACAATCAATTGACCCACTTGGATTTGTGCTCATGACTGAAAAAATCAACTTCGAAACCCTGGCCATTCAAGCCACCGAACCACAAGGTGACGAAACCGGTTCGGTGGCCAATGCCATTTACCCATCCACCACCTTCAAACGCGAATTGGATGGCAGTTATGCCAGTGGCTTTGTTTATACCCGCGATGACAACCCCAACCGACAGTTATTGGAGCAGGCCTTGACTCGCCTGGAGGGTGGTTCCAGGGCGTTTGCTTTTGCTTCGGGCATGGCTGCCATCAGTGCGGTGTTACAAACGCTCAAAACCGGCGATCATGTGCTGGTGCCTGATGACGCTTATTATTCAGTACATGCGGCGGTTAGGGAGGTGTTTGCGCGTTGGGGATTGTCCCATACCCTGGTGGACATGACCAATTATTCAGCGGTTCAATCTGCCATGCAGGACAACACCCGCCTGTTGTGGCTGGAATCACCGTCTAATCCATTATTGAAGGTCAGTGACATTCGCCAGTTGTCGGCATTAGCACATAAAAATGACGCTTTGTGTGTGGTTGATAACACCTGGTGTACACCGGTTTTACAACAGCCATTGGAGCTCGGTGCTGATGCCACGATGTATTCGACCACCAAGTATTTTGGCGGCCATTCTGATTGCCTCAGTGGTGCTTTGGTGTTGGGCCCTGAGGCGCCAGCAGCATGGGCCGGACAACTCAAGCACATCCAAAAACTCAATGGCGCGGTACCATCACCTTTTGATTGTTGGCTTATCACCCGTGGCATCAAAACCTTGAAATTGCGGCTGATGAAACAAACCCAACAAGCCGCAGAATTGGCGCAGTTTCTGGCCAGCCATCCTGCCATTGAAGCGGTTCATTACCCCGGTTTAGCAAGCCACCCACAACAGCCTTTGGCTGCCCAACAAATGCCCAATGGCTGTGGTGCCATGCTGTCTGTGCAAGTGGGTGAGTCGGCAGCCGATGCCATGGCGTTGATTGGGCGACTGCGGTTGTTCACCGCAGCCACATCATTGGGTGGTGTCGAAAGTCTGATTGAGCACCGCAAGTCGGTGGAAGGTCCAGCCAGCTTAACACCCGATAATTTGTTGCGGGTCTCGGTGGGCATTGAACACATGGATGATTTGCTGTCCGATTGGCAGCAAGCCCTGGCGTAATTATTTAACGGTTTACTGTCAGCTGCTGCGCATTTTTTCACGTTCCTGTTGAATCGAGTTCAGTAGGTTACGACACAAGCCAGATTTTTCCTCACCCATAAATGAAGCGCGCACCAATTCTCTTTGCAAATAACGAATGCGTTTGGCAATGTCGCGGTTTTGTTTTCTTGATTCACTTTGTAACTTCAGGTTGTTCAATACTTCCTGTTGCATGGTATTTTCCCCGTAATTTAATTCAAACACCCTGGCATTGTTTACTTTTCAGGTTTGAATGACAGCCAAGAATTTCGACAACGGCTGTAAGAAAAAGTCGATGGTCAGTCAAAAATTGTGAAAAACGCTTGCAAAATACCCTTTAGTGCTACATTATTAGCACAGTGCTACAAAATTAACATTATGAACCATTCAGAACCCTACAACCAACTCAGTCGACGCGAACGACAAATCATGGACATCGTTTTTGCCCATGGCCAAGCCACCGCACAAGAAGTGTTGGCTGAGCTGCCTGAGCCGCCTTCCTATTCAGCCGTTCGTGCCATGCTCAGCCGCCTGGTTAAAAAGCAATGCCTGACTTACCATCAAGAAGGGGCCAAATATATATACCAGGCCGTGATGGACACCGGTCGGGCCAAACAAAGCGCTTTGAAAAATGTTATGAAAACCTTTTTCAACGACTCCCCATTGGCAGCGGTTACGGCTTTGATTGGGATGGAGAAGCAAGGCATGAGTCAGGCAGAAATTGATCAAATCATGGCCTTGTTGGAAGCGGAAAAACAAGCGGACAAGTGATGTTAGACTTACTTAACACCTATGCTGTTTGGTTGAACTTGTTGCTCAAAATGCTGTTAATTATGGGCGCTTTGGCGTGGCTGAATCGCAGTCACTTGTCTGCCAGCAACAAAGCCTTGATTTGGCGCTTGGGCTTGGTGCTGATGTTGGTGACCCCTTTCGTTGGTGAACACCTGCACTTGTGGTCATTGCCCATTCTGGCCAGCGACTCAATCGGACCTGAAACGGTCAAAGCTTTGCCACCCGCGTTGATGGCAGGTCAGCAACCAGTGGACAGCGGTTTCGGATTGAAAGTGTGGCTGGTCATTGGCATGTTGGGTTCGGTTTTGTTGTTAATAAAAATGGCGCATTCGCTGTATCGACTCCATCGCATCACCCAAGTGGCGCGGCCGGTTACTTCTGACAGGATAAACGCCATGGTCAAGCAACTGTCACAACAATTGCCATTGACACCAACCCCTCAAGTTTTGCTTACCGAAGCCGTGGTTTCACCCTGTACCTGGGGTAAATTCAAGCCAGTCATTTTATTACCAATTAATGCTGACACGGGTGACATGCACGACAACACTTTGAAAATGGCCCTGTTGCATGAAATGCTGCACATCAAACGTCAGGATTGGTGTTGGATGGTTTGGGGCAAAGCCATGACCGCTGTGTTTTGGTTTAACCCCATGATGTGGTGGATTCAGCGCAACATGATGACCAGTTTTGAGGCCGCATGTGATGAAGCGGTGCTGGCCCATCAAGTCAGTCCAAGCAGCTATGCACAGTCGTTGTTGCACTTTCACCAACAACAACACAACCACCTGAATAAGGCCACCGCCATGGCACGACAAAGCCTCATGTTTCAGCGGTTGAACCAGATTTTAACCCCCCACAACCGGAGTCAAACCATGAACCCCAAAAAACAGAAATTGATGCTTTTCAGTGCCTTTGTCGGCATGTCGCTGATTGCGTTATCACAAATCACCCATGCCGAAATCGAGCAAACCCCAACAGCGGAATTGCCCACTTCACCAGCGGCAAATGCACCAGCGGCAAAGCCTGAGGCACCAGATCCCGTGGTGGCAGCTGATGTTCCCAGCACACCAGCACAGCCATCGCCTGCCCGTGTACCACCGCCTAAAGTGGTGCCATCGCCTGCGTCCCAGCCAACAGCCCCGGTGGTGGCACCCACACCACCTGTTCCAGCGACAAAGGCGCAGCCTGCCATGCCGGCCAAACCGTCACCAGAAACCGAAGTGGTGCCAGAGGGTGAAGTAGCGTCGGTTCCGGAAATGGCTGCAGCAATACCTGAACCATTCAGTCGCTTGCTGGCTCATGAGTCCACCCATGCACAGGCCAAGTCATTGGTCCAGGCAGAACGCCGTCAACAGCGCCTGGAGAAACAAGCGCTGCGAGAACAAGTGCAAACCCTGAGACAACAGCAACGCCAGCTCCAGCATCAACAGCTGTCAAAGAGCCTGGCCAAGACCCAAGAACATCAACGCAGGCTGGCTACTGTTCAACAACGAGCCCAGCTTCGGCAACTCGAAGCCAAGCAAGCAATCACTGCAGTCCGAGATGAACAAAGACAACGGGTAAACAATTTACGTCAGTCAGCACAGCAAGCCATCCAGAAAGCATGGTTGGTGCGCGAGCAAGCCCACAACCAAAAGCAACAACGACAGCAGAATCAATAAAAAGCATGGCAATAACAATTGACACCGAGAGGCCGCCATCAGTGCGGTTTCTTTAGCATCTGGGTTAGTCCGCCTTTCGGATTGCGCTGGCATTGAGTAAAATAAACCTTCTCTATTAATTTAGGTGACAATGGATTCATTGAACCTGGCACAGGACCCACCACCTTTCTGGAAACAGTTCGGATTTTTCTTTAAGTACATGCAGCAGGAAAAACTGTATTACCAAATCACTTTGTTGGCTGCTGGTAACATACTGTTGTTGATTCCTTCATTGATCATCGGCATTTTGGTTGGCGCCATTCTTTTTTTAGCCTCTTATAAACTGGCATTTGAGGTGCTCCATGCGGTTTCCAGTGGCCAATTGCACTATGCCGATAATTTCAACCATGAAATTGATGACAAAATAGGTTTCAAAGCCATCTGTATGGCGGTGATTCAACTGCTCATATTCCTGTTTATTTACCGTTATGATCCACCAGTGGGCATGGCCTTGTTGGTATTAACAACCGTGGTCACACCGGCGTTTTTGATGATGTTATCTAAAACCCAAGATTTGGCATCCTCGTTTAATCCTAATAACCTGATTCAGGTTATTTCCAGAACAGGCTTTGAGTACGTCTGGTTACTGGTATTCTTTTTGTTGTGTGGTGCACTCAACATCATGATTCGGACTTACTTGCCTGATGTCATACCTGGCATCATCGGCGATTTGATGCTGGCCTGGATTTTATACTTTCTGCTGGTATTCACTTTTTTGGTGATTGGCTATGTGATGTACCGGCATGCCGATGAACTGGGTCACCACACCGTCGATACCGAAGTGGTCGAATCCACGGCACCGAACCAAACCGATCCCATCAAGGAGCGCATCATCGCCTTGCTGGCAGAAGATCAAGGTGAGGAAGCCATCAAAATCATTCAAGAGCTAAAAGCAGAAGACAAGCGCACCGATTTGGACCACTTGTTGTCCCAAGCTGAGACCCAGGTTTTAAAACTTAAGCGTCAAAGACCGGTTGACCAACTCGAACGTTTGGTGCAAACCGGTCAACACAAGCAAGCCATCGCCATGATGCTGGAATATTTGGAAGACGGTCACTTGATCAAGCCCAAAGCCGTTGCAACACTGACGCAACTGATTCAAGTGGCTTATGAAAACAACCAATTCGATGTCGTACTTAAACTCAGTCGGGACTTGGATAAAAGGTACCCACTGGAGCACCAGGCCATTGTAGATAACTATTTTCTGGTGGCTAAAATCTTTTATCAGAAAAATCGCATCGAGGCAGCCAAAAAGTTACTCCAATCGTTGCTTAAGCGCTATGCCAACAGCGCCAACACCGCGGCGGTGTCTTCCTATTTGGCGGGTATCAACAAATTAAAATCACCCTAGCGCTCAGTCATTGTCCGGCCAGTAACCAGCCGCATGGTTGTCAATGCGAGTCAATGTGTGGCAGGTACCTGTAATGACCTTTGATGGGGTGATCAAACAACATGTCATCACTGCGTGGGCCCCAGCCGATGTTGTGGATGATTTCAAAACGGCCTGAAGGCGCTTTTTGGTCACTGACGATGCCGATGTGTGGCAGTCCACTGCCAGTCAAGCGCCAGGTCACCAAGTCACCTGGTTGGTAATCTGCAGCATCTGAAGTGATGGGTAAAGTGGTGCCATGACGTCGGAAGAAAGTTTCCAAATTAGGCACCCGGCGGTGATCAATGTGGGTGTCGGGTTGACTTAATCCCCAGTGATTCGGATACACATCAAAGTGTGCTGACATGTCTTTGTGGACCAATTCCTGTAAATCCACACCCAGGGTTCGGTAGGCCCGGATAATCACATCGGTACAAACCCCTTTGTCAGGTGCCACATCGCCCATGGGGTATGCCATGGCCTGGTAAGCACCATCGTAAACGACCCGATGTTTGAGCCGTTCCTTGCCGGCTTCAACCAGTGGGTTGGCATCAGCTTGAGTCAGTCCAATCAGTAACAACCAAAGTATTCTCATGTTATTAACAGACCATGGTTTTTAAACTTGATTCATAATTATTGAAAAAGAGTGTTGTGTTTTTAACCCATTCAGGGCAACTATCAGTTGTTACAGTGAAGTTGAAACTGGCGGTCTTGAGATTTGAGGGCACAAAAAAACCAGCTGTCAGCTGGTTTTGTATGATCTTGTGGATTTCAGCGCTTAGTCATTGAGCACGAAAGTGACCTTCATGGCGACCCGGTATTCTGAAATTTTACCGTTTTCTACCACCACTTTTTGACTTTCCACCCAAGCCCCTGATACGTTTTTCAAGGTGTCGTTGGCGCGTTCAATGCCGTTATTCACGGCGTCTTCAAAACTTTGGGTAGAGCTGGCAATGATTTCTGTGACTTTGGCTACACTCATGGATTAACTCCTTATGCGGTAAATGAATAGACAGGGTAACAAACCCTGTGTGAATATTTCATTCAAACCTCAGAATCTCAAGCCACCAACAAAAAAGCCGGTCAATGCTGACCGGCTTTTGGGTGTGACATGTTGCTTGGGATTACCAACCGCACTCACGGCCTTGGTTTTGTTCGTCTAACCAAGATTTCAAAGGAGCGAAATAATCCACCACCGCTGTGGCGTCCATTTCACGAGAATTGGCCACCACTTCCAGGGCGTCTTGCCATGGTTTCTCGGCACCCATTTCCAACACCTTGATCAGCTTTTCACCGGCTGCCTGGTTGTTGTAAATCGAGCAGCGATGCAAATCACCTTCAAAACCGGCCGTCTCGCACAATTCACGGTGGAACTGGAATTGTAAGATGTGCGCCAGGAAATAGCGGGTGTATGGGGTGTTGCCCGGAATGTGGTACTTGGCACCTGGATCGAAGTCGTTTTCATCGCGTTCAACCGGCGCTTTCACACCCTGGTAACGGTTGCGTAACTCCCACCAGCCGGCGTTGTATTCTTCCGGTGAAATTTCACCACTGAACACTTTCCAGCGCCATTGGTCGATCATCAGACCGAAAGGTACGAAGGCTATTTTTTCCAAGGCTTTTTGCATCAACATGCCCAAATCATTGGAAGTCTCTGGTACTTCGTCAATCAAGCCGATGTCTTTCAGGTATTGTGGGGTAATGGACAAAGCCACGGTGTCACCAATGGCTTCATGGAAACCATCATTGGCACCGGTGCGGTACAAGATGCTTTTGTCGTTGTAGGCCCGTTGATAAAAGTTATGACCCAGCTCATGGTGAATGGTCACGAAATCTTCGTAATCTTCCTTGATGCACATTTTGATGCGGATGTCATCGACGTTGTCGATGTTCCAGGCACTGGCATGACACTGGACATCACGATCACGGGGCTTGGTGAACAAGGAGCGTTCCCAAAAAGTTTCTGGCAAGGGATCCAGTCCCAGTGATGTAAAGAAGCCTTCGGCTGTTTTGACCATCTTTTTGGCATCGTAGTCATGTTCTGCCAACAAAGCGGTCACATCAATGGTGGTTCCGGCATTGGCGGGTTTGACCAACTCATACACACCGGTCCAATCTTGGGCCCACATGTTACCCAGCAAATGTGCTGGAATCATGCCGTCATCACCCATGACCTCTTCACCATAATGTTCGGTGAGTTTGGTGCGCACGTGGCACTGTAAGGAGTCATACAGAGGTTTAACCTGTGTCCATAAGCGGTCCAGTTCAACTGGAAACTCACTGGCGGGCATGTCATAGCCAGCACGCCACATGGCGCCGGTATCGTCATAACCCAGGTCTCTGGCGCCTTCATTGGCCAATTCCACCATGCGTTGGTATTGATCGCGCATCGGTGGCGAGACCGTACGCCAACCCTTCCAAGCTTCCAACAGTTCTTCGTGGTCTCTGGATTCAGCAATGGTTTTGGATAATTCGCCGAGGCTTTGACATTCGCCATCAACACAGTATTTACCGGCACCATACATGGCATCCAGGTTGGCCATGATGGCGGCAATTTCTGCATTTTTATCCGGGTCATCCGGGGCTGCCAATGGTGTACCCAATTTCAGGATGCTCATTTTTCGACGCATGTCGTCAGACAAGTCCAAATGGTCGAATTTTTTGGCTTCATTGGCAAATTTCACAGCCAAGCCAATCATTTTTTCGGTGCTTTTGGCATTCAGCCACACCGAGTCATCGGTGATGAAATTGGCTTGGATCCATGCCACTCGAGCGGCATATTCCCACTCTTTGAGGTATGTCTCTTCTACCCGATCCAGAAATGCCTGGGCATCGGCCACAGTGACATCGTTGTCGGCGGGTTTGTTCATGTTGTGTTGACAGGCCATCAATGCCAGGGTCATACACAGTGTGATAAAGGTTTTCATGTGTTTGTTTGTCCCGTTAATTAAAACGCTGATATTCTACAACAAACCACTGAATGATGTCGGTGCTGAAGTAAAAACACCCGGGCTGGCCGGGTGTTAGGGATGCTGAAGGAACTGGGTTGCTGTTATTTGTCTTTATCCACCGAGCGACTGCGGCTGACTCGTGCCGGTTTGCTTCTGGTTGGCTGACTGCTGCGTTGCGCCGGTTTGGGAGTAGTGACTCGCGGCCTGTTGTTGGTCCTGGTTGTCGGCCGGTTGTTGCGGGCCGGTTGTTGGACACGGTTGTTTACCCTGGGTCTGGTGGCAGCCGAGTTGCTTTGGTTGATCACGCGGTTGCGGTGATAAATCGGCGTTTGGCTGTCCATCGGTCGGACCTGATAAGTGGGTCGCTGGGCAGGTTGCCTGGTCGTGGTTTGAGAACTGCGTTGGATGCCTCTTGCCACAGCTTCCTGACGCGGTTGTGCCGCCGCCCTGGTGCGGTTGGGTTGGGGCACATAAGTCCGTTGCTGTTGGTATTGGTTGCTGGACCGACTGGCTGATGTGCTGCTGCCACGGCCAATTCTGGCAGCTTCTTGGCGCGCAGAAGACCGTTGCCGTTGAACAGGTTGGCGTGGTGCTGGCTGAGCTGACTGGCTGCGGCTGGGGGTGGACATCGATGGTCTGCTTCTGTAGCTGTCATTGCGGTACCTGAGGCCGGTATCACGTGAGCGATTGGCAGGCCGGCTGCTGTTGCGGTATTGGCTGTGTTGCTTGTAGCCATAGCGGTTATTACTCAAGCGCCTGACTTCATTGCGGGCGGCGTTGTATCCATGTCGTGAAGGTCGGTGGTGATCGTAGTTGCGGTGGCGCCAATGGTTGTACCACCACAGGTTGTTGTAGTGGTAAGCGGTACTGAAGCCAAACACATAAGATGGCCACCAGCTGCTGGCATAATAACCATAACCTCGGTGTGGCCAAAGCCCTGGCGTGCACCAGTTGGACCAGTAGGAATAGCCACAAGTGCTTGAGGTCGAAAAGTAAAACCCGACCCGAGGGTAGCGATACGGGCTGTAATGGACATCGGAGTAATTCATGCCCCAGCGGTCAGGGTAGTAGTTGTAGTTATTGTAATAAACGCCATCACCGCCATAACTGTACGTATCGTCATAGGTATCGTATTCGCCATAGGCGTAATAATCGTCCTGATAATAGGTGTCCTCAGCCGCATCATAGCGGTGGTGATGAACCCCGCATGAGGCCAGGAACAAAGTCATGAATGGTATTAAAAGTTTCATTTCAGTTGTCAATGTTATTTAAACATCACCATACTACAGCCTGATGGCTGAATCCAAGCTGAATTATCCGGGTTTTTGGTGGGTGGATAGACTGGTCGTGATGGCTGTAGATACTTCTGACTGGCCAGATAATTTGTTTATCCAAGCATACCATCTGGGCGACAAATCGAGTTAAATACGCCTTTAGACCCGAATTAAATTGAGGCGGTAATGAACCACTTTCAAGAAAACTGGAAAAAAGGCCTGGTGTTGTCATTGGTGACAGTATTGTTTTGGAGTACCTTACCTGTGGCCCTGAAAATCAGCTTGTCAGGGATGGATGCCCTGACCTTGACCTGGTTTCGGTTTTTGGTGGCTGGGCTCATCACCCTGCTGATTTTGGCCAGCAAGCGCAAGTTAAGGGAGTTTGGTGCCCTGTCTCGAACCGATTGGGTGTGGTTGTCTCTGGCGGCTTTGATGTTGATTGGCAATTACGTGTTTTTCCTGATTGGTTTGGACATGACGTCGCCTGCCAATGCCCAGGTTTTTATTCAAATGGCGCCCTTGCTGATGACCCTGGGTGGGGTGTTGATTTTCAAGGAGACGTTCAACCGCTTTCAAATGCTGGGTGTGGTTTCAATCCTGGTGGGTCTGTGCTTGTTTTTCAGTGATCAAATCAAACAAATCATCAGCAGTGACTACACCCTGGGTATTTGGGTGATGTTCGCCGCTGCGCTGACCTGGGCCATCTATGCACTGATTCAAAAAAAATTGGCCGCCAGCCTGTCTTCGCAAAGTATTTTGTTGTTTATTTATGTGTTTGCTTCAGTGGCGATGGTGTTTTGGGCGGATTTCAGTGGCTACAGTCAAATTCAACCGGTACAGTGGTGGGCTATTGCTTATGCCTGCATCAATACCGTTATTGCCTATGGTGCCTTTGCTGAAGCCATGAACCATTGGAATGCATCGCGGGTGGGCATGGTGTTGGCGCTGACACCGGTCACCACCTTATTATTCATCAATGCTTTTGCTTATGTCTTTCCGTCTAAGTTGGCGGCTGAATCTTTACAACAATTGGGCTACATTGGCATGGTATTTATTGTCACCGGTTCCATGCTGGCCAGCCTGAAACGCTAGTGTTACCTCTGGCACTGTTTATTTTTGTAGGTAATTGTTACAGTAATTTAACTGCGACAAATAACGAGGTAAACGATGTCAGAACAAGACAAAAAAGACCAGGTCATAGAGGCCGAAGTGGTTGAACCATCAACCACCGAGAACACGACTGATGAAACCACTGAAAAGAAACCTTACAAAATCAGTAACGAGGTGCTGACCCGCATTTTGGTTACGGTGCTGTTTGCTCTGATTGGCTGGGTTTCTTTGTGGGTTTTCGGTGTGGTGGTGCTGGTGCAATTTGGTTTCCTGTTAATCACCGGTAATTTGAATAAAAACCTGAAGGCCTTCAATGGTGAATTGGGCGACTATTTATCAGACATCATCAATTACGTGGCTTTTCAACATGATGAAAAACCATTTCCTTTCAAAGGCTGGCACTACGACGACGACAAAAAGCCCGAAAATGGTGAGCCAGCCAGCTGATTAATTTCATTGTTCTCCGAATCATTGCGCCAGGTCAATCCTGGCGTTTTTTTTGCCAAATTGAAGTTGAGCAGTGGCTCAAGCAATACAATCCTTGTAAGATAACTGCTCAACAATGGTTCTTAGAATAAATGAATACTTACGACTTAAAAGGGTACACACTGGTTTTGGATAAAGTGGTTTTTGTCAGTGCGGTTTTTACCGCTGATCATGATGAAGGCAAACAGTTCAATGTTCGCCTGGTGGGCGACATGTTGAAATTCAAATTCCCCAGCCACTCAGAAGCGGTGTTGGCTCGAGAGTTGTTAGTTAAAGCTATGAAGGAGGCAACATGAATTTAGATATCAATGGCAAAACAGCTTGGGTTTGTGGTTCAACACAAGGCATGGGTTTGGCCATTGCTCAGCAACTGGCCGAACAAGGAGCTCACGTGGTGCTGGTGGCCAGGAACGCCGAAAAGCTCGCTGCGGTTCAACAAACGCTGGCAACAGACCACGGGCAAACTCACCATCACGTGGTGGCTGACTTCAGTGACCCTGGCGCTGTCAAAGCTGCAGTGGAAACGCATTTACAGGCCCATCCGGATGCTCACATCCTGGTCAATAACACCGGTGGTCCACCACCAGGATTGGCCAAAGACGCTGACCCCGAAGCTTTTCAAGCGGCCTTTAATCAACACCTGATCTGTAACCAAATCATGGCACAAGCCACGGTGCCAGCGATGCAGAAAGCGGCTTATGGTCGCATCATCAATGTCATTTCCACTTCGGTCAAACAACCCTTGCCCAACTTGGGTGTATCTAATACCGTGCGGGGGGCGGTGGCCAGCTGGGCCAAAACACTGGCCAATGAATTGGGCCAGTTCAACATCACCGTCAACAACGTTTTGCCAGGCGCCACAGAAACCAACCGGCTGTCATCGATTTTTGAAAACAAAGCCAAAAAGACCGGACTGACCGTTGCACAAGTGATTGACCAAGAAAAAGCCATCATCCCAATGCGCCGTTTTGGAACCCCTGAAGAGTTTGCCCAGGTGGTGGGTTTTCTGGCCTCTCCGGCAGCAGCCTATGTCAATGGTGTCAATATTCCGGTTGATGGTGGCCGCACGGCATGTCTTTGATCACCATTGAAAACTACATCAACGGTCAGCTGCAAGCGCCACAGACCGGAAATTACTTGGATAATTATGAACCAGCCACGGGCCAAGTTTATGGATTGATTCCAGAGTCAGGTGAAGGCGATTTGGAGCAAGCGGTTGAAGCTGCGCAAGCGGCCTTTGCGGATTGGTCCAATACCCCGGCAGAACAGCGTGCCAAAACCATGAACCGGCTGGCAGACTTGATTGAACGTGATCAGGATCAATTGGCCAAGGCCGAAGCCATTGATAACGGCAAACCCATTGCGCTGGCCAAACAAGTTGATATTTACCGGGCTGCAGCCAACCTGCGTTTTTTTGCTCAGGCGATCACCCAATTCAGCAGCGAATCTCATGCCATGGAAAACCTGGCGATCAATTATACCCTTCGGGACCCACTGGGTGTGGTGGCTTGTATTTCCCCTTGGAACCTGCCGCTGTATTTGTTCACTTGGAAAATTGCACCCGCGTTGGCTGCTGGAAACACCGTGATAGCCAAGCCATCCGAAGTCACGCCCATGACAGCCTACCTGTTTTCCAAGCTGTGCATAGAAGCGGGCTTGCCCCCTGGCGTGTTGAATGTGTTGCATGGTACTGGCCCAGCCATTGGTGGTCCCTTGACCACCCACGAGCAAGTCAAAGCCATCAGCTTCACCGGTGGTTCCAGTACCGGGACAGCCATCAAACAAGCCACTGCCACTCAGCACAAGAAGCTGTCATTAGAACTGGGTGGCAAAAACCCCACGCTGGTATTTGCTGACTGCGACTTTGAGCCAACGGTCAAAGCCGTGGCGCGTGCGGCATTTGCCAACCAGGGACAAATTTGTCTGTGTGGTTCCAGAATACTGATTGAAGCATCCATTTATGACCGCTTCACTGCGGCTTTGGTGACCGAAGTTGAACAACTCAAAACCGGCGACCCATTAGACCAAGACACTCAGTTTGGCGCTTTGGTTTCAGCAGCCCATCGCGACAAAGTACTCAGCTACATTGATTTGGCACAACAAGAAGGTGGCACCATTCTGACTGGCGGTCAAACTTACCATCCCGGTGGCCGTTGTGCTGAGGGTTACTTTGTCCAACCCACCATCATTGCTGGTCTGGACAATCAATGCCGCACCAATCAGGAGGAAATTTTTGGGCCAGTATGTACGGTCCAGTCCTTCGCCAGTGATGCCGAGGCCGTGGCTTTGGCCAATGATTCTGACTATGGTCTGGCCAGTAGCATCTGGAGTCAGGATGTCAGCCGTTGTCATCGGGTGGCCAAGCAGTTGCAAATGGGCATTGTGTGGGTTAACTGTTGGTTGTTGCGCGACTTGCGCACCCCGTTTGGTGGTATGAAAGCCTCTGGTTCAGGTCGCGAAGGTGGTCTGGAGGCATTGCGGTTTTTTACCGAAGCCAAAAATGTATGCATCCAGTTTGGGGGTTAAGCGGCAACTAAGGAATGCTCTTGGGACTTCATTCACTTTTGTTCCCGACAAAAGTGAAAGCGGCCACGGCGAGCATGACAAGCAACTTCGCGCTCTTCGTCTCTGATTCGTTTCACTCACCAACCGACTCG
>Ga0098055_1000030_pt1 | contig 128800 bp, 130 predicted proteins | sample 17_taG_FD_75107 | JGI IMG/M metagenome (GOLD analysis project Ga0098055, IMG submission 75107) | Marine viral communities from the Subarctic Pacific Ocean - 17_ETSP_OMZ_AT15314 metaG | ecosystem: Environmental > Aquatic > Marine > Oceanic | place: Pacific Ocean | collected 2015-01-18 | reverse complement strand
GGTCGCGCGGCGCTCATCTCGGCGCGCCCCATGCAGATGTATGACGAGGACATTGTCACGCTGATGCGCAAGGTGGTGCGGCCAAACGGGTCGAGCTATCTGGAGGAGACGCGGTTCGAGTCCTCGGCCTGGGAAGACATCGGAAGGCCTGAGTTCGCAAGGCTTTGGGATGAAGAGGCTGCGTCCCTGCCGAAAACCACCACGACCAAGCTCTACCTGCTGACGGGGATGCTGTTGCCGATCTGGAAGGACATCCCGACCACGAATGAGCGCATCTACCGCGTCACGCCGGACGGGGCGACCGCCATGATCGGGCGCACGCTGAGCGAGGAAGGGACGGCCGCGTTGCGCGCCCGCTTCCTCGTCTCCAACCCGCAAACACCGCAGGAGATGCTGACCGCCGCCCTCGGCACCACCGTACCTGTCGATCTGGGCCGGGGTCTCACCCTGACCCGTCGCCGGGTCGCAGGCGAGATGCGTCTCGAGCTGGGTGGTGCGGATCGGGGCATGATTGAAGGTCTCAAGGCCATGGGGTGTTTCACGGAGATCATCTCCTTCCAGCTGCGGGTGTTCCTGCCGCATGGAGACGGGATCGACACGGGCCGCATTCTGGCCCGGATCGTTGGAACCGAAACGTCAGCCGCGCAGAACGTGGCTTCAGTGGCAGCGGAATAGGCACGGAGGCGATCATGACACTCGAAGAGATCAAAGCCGCCATCGATGCCGGTCGGACCGTGCATTGGGCCAACACCGGCTACCGCGTGCAAAAGGACAGCCTCGGCCAATACCTGATTACGTTTGAGCCGAACGGCAGCACCATCGGGCTGACCGACCGGAGCGGGCAGCGGTTGAACGGGGAGGAAGCAGAGTTCTTTATCGCTGGACCGGAGGGTGGCGACGAGAAGCGCCAGGATAGCCAACTGAGACCAGACGGGCAGGGGAGGGGCGTCGTACCCGGCGGGGAGGTGGCACAGTCTCTCAGGCGCCAGCGCTGAACTGAAGGTTGGGAAGAAAGTAAAGCGAGCTTTCTAGTTTGTGATCCCAGGAGGGGTCGAAAAAGCAATCCCGGATGCGCTGGCAAGAACGTCAGGCACCGGCCAATCCAAGAAGGAACTATCCCATGTTCGCAGGAACCCTTACCCGCAACGCCGAGACCGCTGCCGCCGAATACACCGGCATGATCCATTCGACGCGCTTTGACATCGCCATCCAGCTCGAGGCACGGGCCAAGATGTCCGAACGCAGTCCGGATTTTGACGTCACGGCAATCAACAAGTCGGGCCGCAAGGTGCGCATCGGCACGGCCTGGAACGAGACCGGCAATACCAGCGGCAACCCCTACATCTCGATGCAGATCGATGTCGGCTTGGGCCCGTTCCGGGTCAACGCGGTGCAGACGAAAGAGGCGCGTGCGGCCCAACGCGGCGCGTTCGAGATCATCCCACTGGTCTCGAACGGCCTGATGAAATCCGGCTCGATCTCGGGCGAGCTCACCGCCATGGACGCCGACAACGCCTTCACCGGCTACATCGCCAACATGATGTTCGATCTGGAGTTCATGCTGATCGAGAACAGCTACAAATCCGAGGAGACCCACCCCGATTACCGGATCGAGGTCAGCTCGCCCCGGGGCACACCGATCCGCGTCGGCTCGGCCTGGATGGCCAAAAGCAGCCGCACGGGCAATGACTACCTGTCGCTGCTGATCAACACGCCTGATGGCGACCTGCGCGTCAACGCCGTGCAGAACGAAGAACAGCGCGGCGGGCAGACCTTCTCGATCATCCCGTTCATCGACAGCGGTGAGCAGCCGCAGGACGCGGGCGCGGGGCTCTCCTTGGTCGCCTAATCGGCCCGCGAGGGGGAGACGATCTGATCCGAAAGGGGAGCCGTGGGATCACGGTTCCCCTTTTTTCATGCCTGGGTCAGTCGAGCGATCGAATGGCGATTGCATGAGGCGGTCCGATGTAGACGCATTGTCTAGATTGGAAGCGCTGCACAGCGTCTCCAATAGAGTCAAACTTGCACAACCGCTTGAGCGGCAATTAGGGCTCCGACAGCTACTTGAACCTCGGCATAGAGTTCGGTGTCCAACCCTTCCGCATCGATTTCTACGATTAATGCATAGCGCACAGAAGGCAAACCTTCGGCGAGAAGCTTTTTGGATTTCCACCATCCAGTGACTGGGTGAACGGCCAACAAGTTTCGCCTTGCGAGATCTGATGCCTTGCAAGTCAGTTGATCGATGTGCAGCGATCCGACATGGCGCCGATTGCTACCGTAGTCCCAAAGATCATCCTCGTCGTTTGCGGGACCGTCGGGCTGTTCGGCCGCCTTGCTGATCCGAGCTAGGAATTGGGCTTCGTTCTCGCCGGCGCGATTGAGTTGGAACCGCAGATTGTGGGATGCGTAGCGATAACGAACGCCGCGTGAGGCTTCTGACGGGTTTGGAGCAATAAAGCTGCTTAGCGCCACCCGCAAGGTAACGTCGGCATTGCCGAGCGCGCGCAAAGCCTCAACGGGCCAGGGTAGGGCGAAGAGCTTCAACTCATTGTGGACATCACCGCCGGTCTTTTCGGAGATTCCGTAGGGTGTAATCGTGTCTTCCACGATGAGTGTCAGCGCGTTCGACGCGCTGCGGCGGGCACGGGCCATGTCCGGAACGCCAAATCCATAGCGCTGAAAAAGCGGCATGTATTGACCTTTGTTCGCTTGGGCCGGCAAATGTGCTCGCATCTGCTGAGTCCAACGCGCGGAAGACACATAGAGACCACGGACTGTCTCGGGCCAAAGTGTCGGATAATCCGACCAGAGTTCCGTTACATCCTTCGCTGCAAGCGCTGTCGCAGCGCTGGTGTCGAAGGTGAATGTGAAAGATCGGACCGGATAATTATGGTGCGTCGAAAGGAGCGACAACCATCCATGCCGCATTGGCGGAGGCATGGCACTTAGCGCCCAGTTTCCGCCCTCAAGGACAACGTCCGGCTTGTTCGGCCAATGGGACGACCACGATGCAGTTCTCGAAGCTGGCGATAGATCGCCGAATGGTGCAAGCGCTTGGGCCGGGTCTCCGTTTGGTAGTACAGTCTTCTCGGTAAAGGCTCCAACAGACAAAACATTCCACGCTTGGGCAGGCGACTCGATCTCGTTGTCTTCGTGATCGCATCGGTCGAGGTAGTTTCCGGCACCAAAGGTGAAGTTGTCGGTATTCCCTGCCGAAACCAGCACCAGGCGCTGCTGTCTGAGTCCACCTGAAACACCGGCGGCAAGCTGATCGACTTCCGTCGACCACGAGGTCGGGGCACCGTCGTGCGGCGTATCCTCACCCGTCGTCGTCGTCATGGTGAAAGTACGGCGTCGGGGACCAACCTGTTCGACCGCATTGATCGCCTGCCTGGTCACCGCGCCTAGGAGATGATGCGGGTTCATGCCGGCATCTGGCAGGAGTTTGACGGATTCCAGACGGTTCATGACCATAACTGGGTTCGCCTGATGAAGTTTTTGCGTCAGATCGCCAAAGAGCGCGAGTCCTCCCATCTGCGTTCCATGGCCCTTCACATCCTCCAATCCCCAAGCCGGATTTGCGGCATGTCGGTCATCCACGCTAAGCGCCGGCTGAATCAGAGGATGCGCCCGACTGATACCAGTATCCAGGAGCGTAACGTAGCCAGCATTGGGGTGATCCGAATAGGTGGTCCGGCCTGAAAGCTCATCGACCCACTGTGCCTGTTCGGCCACCGGCAAGCCGTCAAAGAAATCTGCAGTGATTGTCGGAGCGGCAAGTGCGCGTACGCCACCCAGTCGCCGGACGGCTTGGGCAAGCTGATTGCGATCGGCCTGGACGACCACCACTGTATCTTCGGGAAACTCCAGCCGATCCGCGCCCACAGTCACACCAAAGATAGGCGCTGCTGCAACGAAGGCCTCGGTCATTTGGGGCTCGAGCCAAACCTCCCAGACTGCTGCAATATCCGCCGCGGGAAACTTGCCCGGCGGGCTGCGCCAGAGGGCACGCAATCCCGCTTCCGTAATGGCATTGACGCTTTGAACCAAGTCTGCATTCTTTGGTCGGCCCGGGATGAATTCACCATCTTTCTCGCGATCAGGCGTGTCTTCCGTCCGAAACTGGTCGACCTTTTTGCGCAGGTTCTCAATACCCTTGGCTGTTGCAAACACCGTCGCACGCTCTTGGGCGCCACCTGGAATAGGAAAATCTTCGATGCGGAGAAGCATAAGGCCACTGGCGTCTAGGCTATCCTTTTTCAGGCGCTCGTCGATACGGGAGCTGATTTCGAGATAAACGCCGGGAAGCTCAGTGGCCGGAATATCCGGCAACGCGTCGATGGCCTGAAGCAGCGCTTGGGCGTGCGCAGCGCGATTGGGGACATCACTTGGTCTTTTGGACCCGCCCCGGCCTTTTGCCTGGAATGGGCGAGGTTGTCCTAGATTGCGAAGGTGGAAGTGTGGAAGCTCTCGTGCCATTGTCATTGGTCCCTAAATCTTGGAGCGACCGTCGGCGTTCGAGGGCGTCAAGCAAATCCTGTGTCGCAATCTTGTCAGTATCATTCAAAACCGCACGTCTCGCGGCATCTTCCGCCGCCGCCACAATATCGGCCGTTGAGAGGCCAGTGGCGACATCCGTCACCCGCTTCCATCCTATTCGATTGAACGAGAAACCGATCAGACGGCGTTCGAGTGCCTGTCGGATGGCGGGACCATCGGGCATCACATAGGGCAACACGAGATCGAAGCGGCGCAGAACGGCACGGTCAAGAATTCCCGGCAAGTTTGTAGTGGCGACGACGATCGAAGGCCCTGTGTCTTCATCCAGGAACTGCAAGAATGAGTTCAGAACCCGCCGGGCTTCGCCGACATCGTTCTCACCGCCCCGGGCCGCAGCCAAAGCGTCAATTTCATCGAACAGGTAGATACCGCGTGTCGTCTTGATGGCATCAAAGACCATCTTCAATTTCTGCGCCGTTTCGCCCATGAACTTCGTTATTAGACCGTGGAGCATGACCGAAAATAAGGGGTACTGCAGCTCCCCGGCCAGTGCTGACGCACTCAGTGTCTTGCCGGTACCGGGAGGACCAGAGAGGAGAACGCGCCTCCGTGGCTTCAGGCCTTTTGCCTCGAGCTTTTCGCGCATACGCGTCTCGAAGACGAGATGCGACAGTTCACTCCTAATCCTATCCGGTAAGATTACATCGACGAGTCGCTCCGTCGGATAAGACGCGGCAAGAAACTCTGCAAGATCGCCGCGAGGCGTTGCGATAGGGGTGACTGCAGGGGTTCGCTTTGCTGGCGGCTTTTGCCCCGCTTCAGCCCACTGCCGCAACTGTTCAGCCAGTCGGGTGTGTCCCTTCTGCTCTTCGGCCGCCGAGAGTTGCATCGCCAGATCGTAAAAACGATCAGCGTCCCCTTCTGCGTGGCTCTTGACGAGACCGATGAGTTGTTGGGCGGAAGCCAAAGTCGAACTGCTCTTTCTGAATGATCATTTTCAGCGTTGATAGGGTCTTTTCTACATCCGAACCCTTTAACAGACCAGACAATTTGCACGGTTTGCATGCGGAGTGTGTCGGTTTTGTGCACTCGACCATCGACCTGAGTCCCAGCCTGTCGTCCTCCCCTGCTCGGCTTCGCGTGTCGCAGGGGAGAACGGCCCTTCGGTCCGTCGCGCATTCGGCCATGCGGCCTCACCGCGGCGTCGCACCCGGCGTCCCGGTTTGCCCGCCTCGCGAGCACGTCCCTCCCCGGCCGCTCCGCCGGATTGCGCTCTGGTCTGTTTTGCGGAGCAAAACGATCCCGCCGCTTCATCCGTCTCCCGCGTCCGGTCTGGCCGTTTGCCTGCTCGGGTCGGGCAAACCTACCGTCAAAACACACACACATGAGTGCGGAAGCATATCCTCCGGATGGCCCCCAAATCAGCCCGCGTCAAGGATCGCAAAACTTTTCGGCGAGGGCGGTGCCTGTGGCGCTAGGGGGTCCCGTGCGTGAGGGTTCGCGTGTCTCAGGTGTTGCGCACGGAAAACTTTTGCGCCCGGCACGCCGGCGGCTGCGCCGTCCCTGACCCGGGCAGATTCGGAAACCAGGCATTCGGCCATGCCCCCACACTCACGTGGTGGCCTTGCAACCGAACACTGGAGACCAGACATGGCTTACGACACCGCAAACACCTACGAGACCATCGAGCTTTTCGGACTGACCGAGAAGGACGCGCAGCTGCCGATCCCGGAAGATCACGTCCTGAGCGACCACATCATCCGCGAAAGCTTCGAGTCATTGCTCGGGCAGCTGCGCGGGACCGGGCTTGAAGCCGAAATCGAACCGCTGGCCCATGGGCTCGCGACGATCCTGCAGCGCCGCAAGGTGGCGCTCGGCAAGGAGGTCGACCGCACCGCCGACAAGATCGGCGCGCTGGCAAAATCCCACGACGGATCGGAGATCGCCGAGACCGCGCTCGAAGAGGCGCAGGCCCGCTTCGTGCAGCTGCGCGAGATCGTCAGCGCCATTGAGGTGATGAGCGAGGCGGCGGCGGAATGCTACGAGATTGAAACGGGCCACGCCTTCATCCCGGCGGCAGGCTCCCGCGCAAGCGTCCGGGCGCAAGAGACCGGGGCGGTCTTCGAGGCACGGCAGCTCCTGGAGCAGCACGACCGCGAGACTGCCGAGAAATCGAAAGTCGAGGGGGTTCCCCTGATCGTCTCAGGCGCCACCGACTGGACCGATGTCGATGTGATCTTCAACACGCTCGACAAGGTTCGCGAACGCATCAAGCAGAACCGCAACCAGGAGATCTTCCTCTGCCACAAGGGTGGCAAGCACGGGGCGGAGATGATTGCGGCTCGGTGGGCCCGGGCACGCGGGGTCGCGCAGGCGCGCTTCGATCCGCGCTGGTCCGCGCACGGGCGGGCGGCACCGTTCAAGTGCAACGATGAGATGCTGGACGACAAGTTCGCGGTGACGGGGGTTGTCCTCTTCGGCGGCAACGGGGTCGCACTGAACCTCGGGCAGAAGGCGGAAGCGAAAGGCCTGACGGTCATGCGGGTTGCGGACCCGGCGAAGAAGGCGTCGCAGGATTGAAGAGAGGGGGCCGCGCTTGGCGCGGCCCTTTCGTCATGTCTCATGGCGCGTGCGATCGGTCATGCGTGATCGGCAGTCTGCAGCGGCCGGCACTGCCATCCCTCTACCCAGTCCGTCAGAGTGCGGCCCATCCGCATCGGTACGGGATGGGGATGGTGCGCACCTCACGCACATCGTCAGCAGCGCAAGACGCGAGGGGTCGAGACGTCGCACATGAGGCTGAAGACCTGCACGTCCCTCGGGGCGTGTTTCGGAACATCGCATCCACGCGGGCGGGCTCCGTCAGCACCCCGGCCAGGCTCGGCGGGACGCGGACGCGGATGGTGGCGACTGCGTGATGGCAAGGGTCATCCGGATCACTCCTTTTTGCTCATAGATGTGGATCGCACGGGGTCGGCCCGTCCGTGCCCTCCGCTCCCGCTTCGGCAAGCACAAATACGGCTTCCACGGCTGGCCGCGGACCCTCCGCATTTGCGCTTGCGACCGGGCCTCTTGCCCCCGTGCTGGATGATCCCCATCGCAACAAGGAGTAACCCAAATGACCAACCACTACGTCGCCACCGTCCCCGTCAAGTTCACCGACACCGATGGCCAGGAGCGCACCCGTTTTCAGCGCGTGGGTGCGATGTTCCGCAACACCCGCAACGGGGACGGCTCGGAGTTCTTCAGCCTCAAGCTCGACTTCCCGGTCGCGGTCTCGGAGCTGGTGATGTTCCCACCGAGCGCGAAAGATCCCCAGGACTAAATCCTCTGACGAGGATGGGCCGCCCCAGCACGATCTTGGGGCGGCCCGATCCCTGTTCCAGGGATGCCGCGTCCGGCGGTCAGATCGCCCGAGGCGACTTCACGAAGCCGTCGGCCGCTGCGCGTTCAACAGACGCACTCCTCCCGAAATGATCAGGCCGCGACAGACCGGCCAGTCAGCCTCAAGGGGGCCATCCACAAAAACCTATCGGCCAGGGCCTCCCGGTTTTTGCGGCAGAGATTTGGCAAGCCAAATCTGGCCCTCCTTGACCCTGCCTGTCCGCCCTGTCGGTGGGGTTTGCGCCCGCCCGCGGTTCCGTCCGAACACATGCGCGTTCGGCCAGACCCTCGGGCGGGGCTGGTGGACGGGACCCCTAGGACAGGTGGTGCACCCGGTGGTGAGGGCGGCAGAGCCGCGTCCCTGCGGGCCGCGGGGGAAGCGGACACCAAGGCTGCCTGAGACTGAATGCGACGTAAGTATATAATTGACATATCGGTATATTATCGTAAGGTGGGGGCAGCCTTGGTGGAAGGTGGCAGGAAATAGGGGGTCTTTCTTCGCATGTCTCGCTCGAAACGTCTCACGGATGCGCAACGTATGGAGATCGTGCGCGAAGCCGCGGACGGAGTCTCGACGTCCGTGCTTGCGAAGCGGTTCGGGGTGACACCGCGGGCGGTGCAATACACCTTGAAGAGTGACGATCAGCGCCAGCGCGATACGGCCGTGCCGGTCTTGGCGGTGAGTGTGAAAGTGACCCCTGACGAGATGGCGGCATTCGATGCGGTGCTGGCGTCGGCGGGGATCGAGACCCGCTCGGAAGGGCTGCGCCGCTTGATGCAAGCGGCAGGTGGCACCTTTGTGGCGGACACATCGTTGGCGGCAGAGATGGCGCGCTATCGCGCCTCATTAAATGATGTTGGAAACGGTGTCGCCCAGATTGCCAAGCAGATGCAGAAGGCCAACAGGGAGGGACAGGGAACTGGTGCTGAGTTCTCAGAATTGCGGCTTGCACAGATGCGCGGGTTGGCGCGATTCATCCTCGATAGTGCAGATGAGATTGACCTGCTTGTGCGCCGCCGGCGTGACGCGATGCAGCTGAAAGCAACGGCTGCCTTGAAGGAGTTCGCCCATGCGGCTGAATGATGCGGTTGGTGCCGTCACCGGAGAGATATTTGAGGATGGGTGGAGCCGGATCCGTGGCTCGATGCAGGGTCTGTATGCCTCCAAGCAAAAGCAGATGGTGCGCGCCGCTGCGGGACATCGGGCCGCTGTGTTCAAAGCGATCCGGGGCGGGGGCACGCATAATAAATCCCAGCTGTCCAACCAGCTCGAATACCTCACGACAAAGTCCACCCATATCGTCGACAGCAGCGGGTTCCTGGATGGCAAATCCAAGCTTGAGCGCGGCGAGATCAAAGACCTGACCGAGCGCTTTGCCAAGCGGTGGGACGCGGGGTTCAAACCCAAACTTGGGCAAACCACACATCTGCTGATGTCCTTCCCGATTGGAACGCGCGGAGAGGACGTGCGCGACATCGCGACTGACGTGGCCGAGCGGTTCTTCCAGAAAGATGAAGGCCACTTTGATTATATCATTGCTGTACATGAGGACCGCGAGCATCCGCATGCGCATCTCGTATTGAATCGCCGCTCTCAAGAGGGCGAGTTTTTCTATTTGGCGCGCAATCATCGGTTCAACTATGACGACTTCCGGTTGGCGATGGTCGAAGAGGCCGAGACCTACGGCGTGCGGTTGGAGGCAACGCGGCGGATAGATCGCGGCGAGGTGCATTACCCGGCCAAGACCCGCGAGGTCTATGCCGCCAAAGAAGAGGGCAGGACGCCAGTGGAGCGCGAACGGGTGGGTAAAGACCTGACCCGCACGCTTGCCGAGATCGCAAACACCAAAATCATATTCCACTCGCTGGCTGCCGAGGCGTCCTCCGAGAACCGCGAAGACATTGCTGAGGTTCTGTTCCGTGCGGGCGAGGTTCTGGCGAAGGGTGGTCACGTTGAAACCGCAGGAGGCATTTACATGGCCGAAGACGAAACGTTCGAGGATCTGCGCAGCCGCTACGCGGAGAAGGTCGCAAACATCACAGATTTGATCGCGGCAAAGCCGGATGCAGAGCGACCCGCGCTGGAGAAGTCTCTCAACGCAATTCAAGCGCGGGTGCAGCATATGCAGCCCCTTGGGCTACGGTCCAATTCCCTCTCGGAGGTCCCATCAGAAGGCGGGGTTTATTCTGAAGCCAATATTCAGCAAAGCCAGTTGGAGCGTCTGTCTGAGCCACGGGTGCGCGCCCGCGTCGATGCAGCACTGCGCGGCACGGGGATCAGCACATCCGAGGTTGTGGCCCGGATGGAGACGGGGGCGCAAAACGCGGCTCTGGAACATCAATGGATTGCGGATGATTTGTCCAAGGTGGCCGAGGCGAAGGATTTGAACCTTGAGCGCCGCGCGGATTTGGAACAGGCGCGGGATATCCTCAATGATGTACATGTGCAGCTGGGGACCATGCTGGAACGGGAAGGTGTGCTGCGCCGTGACGGGGTCATTGAAGACGCCCGCGAGGTGCAGGCGCATGTCACGCAAGCTCAGATCGAAACCGCTGCCAATGCCGTTCGCGTCGAGACTCAGATTGAAGCTCAGAGTGAGGACCTTGATGAGGCCGTGATCGAAAGCCTTGCCGTAGAGCGTTTGGAGGACGAACAGCGGGACTATCTGCGCGACCATCCAGATCTGATTGCGCGCCCGACCGATGTGATCCGCACGGATGAGGAGGGCAGGGCGGTGATCGTAGATCAGGCCGCAGCAGACTGGGTTATCAATGAGGTCGAAGCGGCGCGTTTGGGGGCGCACAGCAGCACGCCAATCTCCGTTTCCGTCGCGCGCGATCTACAGACGCGATATCCTGATATGCCCGAGCAGCTGGCGGAGGGTCTCGGCGACACTTACGCGCGTGTCTATGAAGCGCGCGGCGCTGAACGGGAGGAAAACCTGACGGAGCGCGAGACAGTCCAGAATGAGACGCCCGAACTGTCCCGTGTTCTCGCCCATGAACGGGCAGGGAAGTTGTCTTCGCCCTTTGAGACCAACCAAGAACGTGAGGCCTTCCGCAGCGATGTGGCGCGGGTTTTGGACGCGGCGCAGCTCGATCGCCTGAAGGAGGGTGACAGTGACGCTTTGGAAAATGTGATCGAAGATCGCCTTGATCGGCTCTATGTCGCAAAGGTCTATCTACAATCGGATGCGGCAACGGCAAACTCGGAGGCGTTGCGACAGGTTGTCGATGAGTTGGCAGACGTAGAAGTCGAGAGACACCGCGCGGCGGACGTGGACGGCGAGATTGAGCGGGGCCAGGTCCATTGAGTGGATCCATGGGAAAGGCTTGGATTGCCATAGGGGTGGTTCTGGTCACCTTGGTGGCAGGGGCGATGGGCTACACCATTGCCTCGGCTGTGCTGACCTTTAAGGCGCTTGGGTTCAGCGCTGATATCGATTTTGGATATATCGCGCAAAATTACCTCTGGATCAGAGATAGACGGCCTGATGATTTCCAACTGATCAACCTGATCATTGGCGGTGCCGCCGTCGCGGGGCTAATGATGAGCCTTGCCCTTTCCGGCTCGGCCCTCACGCGCTTCGGGCAGACCCATTGGCAAAAGCGCGGTGAGATGAAAACCAACGGGTTCTTTGGCAAGCCAGGGACCGGGTTTATTCTGGGCAAATTGGGCAGCCCAAAGTCGCGGGCCCGCTACATCACATCTAAGGTCTTTCCCCATGCCCTGATCGTGGCACCAACGGGGCGCGGTAAAACCAGCGGCTTTGTGATCCCGAACCTGCTCACATGGCAGGGGTCTGCCGTTACGTTGGATGTGAAGGGCGAGTGTTTTGAAGCCACGGCGCGTCACCGTGCCGCCCAGGGCGACAAGGTCTACCGCTTTGCGCCCACGGACTGGGTAGGCAAGCGCACCCATCGCTACAATCCGCTGCTGCGCATCTATGAATTGGAAGACCCCGCGCGCCAGCAGATGGAATTGCAGCTGCTGGCGACCTTGTTTCTGCAAAGTGACAATGATCGCGTGCAAGGGCTTTTGAAGGGCGGCATTGATTTGTTTGTGGCCGCGGGCTTGCTGGCGTTCCAGCGCAAGAAGCCCAACTTGGGCGAGATCTACCGGATCGCGGCTTCGGGGGGCAACAAACAGAAAGAATATGTGGCGCGGGGCCACGAGATCGACAACAAAGCCGCGAAGTTGATCTTTACGCGGCTGGCGTCCACCAACAACGACACGTTAACCTCCTATGTCTCGCTTCTGATGACCTCAGGTCTGGATCAATGGCAGAACCCGGCGATTGACGAAGCGACGCAGATTTCCGACTTTGATTTCCGCACGATCCGCAAGAAGCCCTTCACGGTCTATCTCGTTGTCCAACCGCTGATGGTGAAACCACTCGCGCCGCTAATCCGGTTGTTTTTCTCAGACCTTCTCTCGGCCATGCAAGAGAAGGAACCGGGCAAAGATGAGCCTTGGCCTGTGATGATCATGCTCGATGAGTTCAACCGCCTTGGCAAAATGCCCATTGTGGTCGAGAGCATCGAAACTCTGCGCACCTATCGCGGCCACTTGGCGGTGGTGACCCAAACCATCCCTGCCCTTGATGAAATCTACGGTGAAAACACCCGCCGCGCGTTGCAGGGCAACGCAGGTGTGAAGCTCTACCTCACTCCCTCAGATGAAAAGACCATCGAGGAGCTCAGCAAGGCAGTTGGGAAGACAACGAAGACAGTTATCACTCGATCGCGGTCCATTGGGAAGAACCCGTTTGAGGGGCGCAGTCAGTCCACACGGACGGAAGAGACATCGTTGTTGCCTGAAGACGAAGCGCGCCGGTTGCCGCTTGATGAAATTATCATGGTCGTGGATGCGCAAATGCCAGTGCGGGCGAAGCGGATCCAGTATTTTGATGATCGGCTGTTTGCGGCGATCCATGGCGCGCAGCGGGGCGAGTTGCCGTTTCCGGTGATGGGCGGAGGTGGCGGCAAGGCGGATGGTTCAGATTTCGGCGGAACAGAGCGGAGTCCGAGCCAAGCTGGAACGAGTGCGGAGCCCCAGGTGCATGATGAGCGTCTGGATGGTCCAAACGAGGTCGGTTCAGGTAAATCAGTGCCGCCAGCCAAGAAAAGTTCGAAGGCTGTTCAAGCCGTTGTCGAAGAGGAGCAACGGCAGATGGAAATGAGCTTTGCCGACCAGGTTGAGATGCAAATTGAGGAAATCGATGGTGGCGGTATAGATCGACTCGATACAGTGGTGGATGATTTGGACGGGCTGGAAAGCCGGTTGAAGCAAGGGGAGGGGGTGTCTGGCTGAGATGGGTAAGGCGTAGCGCAACCATTGAATGCACGTAGATCACTGAACCAGTCGTTCGCCGCACCAGATTTGAAGGACAACAAAGCGGATAAGGACGAAACCGCTCTGGCGGTATTGGCGCTTGTGGCAGGCGTAGCGCGTTGATTTGTGCGTTGTGATTTTGTGAACTGACGAACCTGTTGGACGATTGGGAGCTTTTTAATCTGACGACAGGAAGTTTCAATGTCAGACCAATATGTACCGGCTCTGCGCCAGCGATTTCTCGAAGACATGCAGATCAAGGGTCTGCAACCAAAGACGCAGACGATGTATTTGCGAGGGATGCGCGACTTCTTGTTATTCAAATTGAATGCACCGGTATTGAGGGAGCCTAAGAATTACCGGACGCCAGCTAATGGACAATACCAAGCGCCTGTTTTTGCTGTTAGCAGTGATTGCCTGGCTCGTTAGAACAAGAACTGGCATCCCAACGTCTCGCGCAATGCAGCGATCAGCTGGTCCAAAGTTTCGGCACTGGTATAAGTCCCGCCCGTCCGGTCGGCGAGGCACCGGGATGTACTTTCCGACGTATTGTAGTCGTTGTCGGTCTGCCGGTCCCATGAAAAGAACGTACCGCGCACTTTGAAACCGATCACATGGACGGTGGTGTTAAACCCGTCTGTTGCCAATTCGGCGGCCAGCATACAGGGCATGCCGCCACAGGTCTCCTTGCCGTCTGTGACCAACACTACGGTCGCGGGTTGCGTTTTGTAATCCAGCGTTTGCGCCGCCAATTTGACGGCCTGCGTCAACGCGGTGCTGCCACCGGGTTCAAGTGCGTTGATGGCTGAAATGATCAGCGAGGCGGCATTGGCTTCGGGCGCGAACCGCATCTCGACGCCCGAACACTCATCCGCGCCGTTGGGACCGTAGACGACAAGGCCAAGGCGACGGTTCTGCGCAATTTGCGGCAGTGCATCGGCCATCGCCCGGCGCGCCTCAAAAATGCGCGGCTCGTCAATGTCGTTGAAGCCCATCTCGGCCATGGAACCCGAACCGTCAAAGACGATCATCGCGTCGGCGGCGCAATCGTCTGTCGCCATGGCATTTGTGGCGCCGAGAAGTGTGAAGATGAAGGGAAGGCAAAATCGCATAACGCAAGCGTGTCACGGCACCCGCAAGCTGTCCAGAAATTTGCGGCTCTCAGGCATGAGACGATGGTCGGAAGTATCTACCAAAAGCATCGCGGGCGGGAATGCGCCGACAATGGGAGGCTCTGGTGGGTAAGATCCGCCGTCATTTGAAGTTCTGGTTCATCTCCGAGGTTTGATACCTTAGTCTCATAGACAATCGCGAGGTCGCGACGAATACTCGAAGCTGAGAAAACGTAACCTGTGGAGGAAACACAATGGCATGGTCAAAACCGATTATCCGCGAAATTGAATGCGGGATGGAGATCAACATGTACGGCCCGGACGGTGATCGCGAGCAAGACGACGGCGATCTGTTCTGATATTTCTGCGCGCGGAGAGTTGCATTGACGTTTCGCGCGCATGTTCTTGGGTCGGCTGCCGGTGGTGGTTTGCCACAGTGGAACTGCGGGTGCGAGAATTGCAATCTGGCGCGTGCCGGAACGATACCCGCGCAAACCCAGTCTTCGCTCGCCCTCAGCGCCAATGGCACCGAGTGGGCGGTTTTGAATGCGTCGCCCGATATTCGGGACCAGATGCTCAAAGCCCCGCCTCTGCATCCGAGTGACCTGCGCAAATCCCCCTTGCGGTCTGTCCTGCTCACCAATGGCGATATCGACCACATTGCAGGGTTGTTGACCCTGCGCGAGCAACAGGCTTTTACGCTTTTCGCCACACCTGAAATTCATCGCGTGCTCGCCGAAAATCCGATTTTTAATGCCCTCCATCCGGACTTCGTCAAACGCGTTTCGATTGAGCTGGGCTGCGAGGTCGAAATTGCACCGGGTCTGACGGCGCAGCTGTTTCCGGTGCCGGGCAAGGTGCCGCTCTATCTGGAAGGTGCGGAAGTCCAAACCGACCTGGAGGGTGAGCAGACGGTCGGGGTACATTTGCGGGCAGGGGACAAAAACGCATTCTACATTCCCGGCTGTGCGGCAATGCGCGATACGCTTGCGGCGCGGCTGGACGGGGCGGATGCGGTTTTCTTTGACGGGACACTTTGGCAGGACGACGAGATGGTGCGCGCAGGACTGAGCCAGAAAACCGGGCGGCGGATGGGGCATATGTCCATGTCCGGCCCCGACGGTTCCATCGCTGCCTTCGAAGATATCAAGATTGCGAAGAAAGTTTTTGTCCATATGAACAATACCAATCCAGTGTTCCGGCCTATGTCAGAAGAGCGCAAAGCGGTCGAAGCCGCAGGATGGATCATTGCGCAGGACGGGATGGAGTTGGAGATATGACGGCCACACCCGCCGAATTCGAAGCCCGCCTGCGCCGGATCGGGGCCGAGCGGTATCACGACAAGCATCCGTTTCACGACTTGCTGCATGGCGGCGGTTGCACGCCCGATCAGGTCCGCGCATGGGTGATCAACAGGTTCTACTATCAGGCCAGTATCCCGATGAAAGATGCCGCTTTCATGAGCCGTGTCGATGATCCCGCGCTGCGCCGCGCGTGGCGGTCACGCATTGAGGACCACGACGGCACTGACGAGGTCGAGGGCGGCATTGCCCGCTGGTTGCATCTTGCAGATGCTGTTGGGCTAGACCGCGACTATGTTGCCAGTGCCCGCGGGGTGTTACCGGCTACGCGCTTTGCGGTGGATGCCTACGTGCGCTTTGTCCGAGACAAGACGCTGCTTGAAGCGGTCGCCGCGTCGCTGACCGAGCTGTTTGCGCCAAAAATTCACGCCGCGCGGATCGAAGGACTGATGGCGAATTACGCCTTTGCCGACGACACGAGCCTGTCCTATTTCCGCAACCGGCTGACACAGGCGCCCAAGGATGTGGCCTTCGGGTTGGGATGGGTTCTGGAGCACGCCGATACTGCCGAGAAACAGGACGCGGCGGCGGCTGCGCTTGAATTCAAGACCGATGTGCTTTGGGCGCAGCTCGATGCGTTACATGCGGCCTATGTCACGCCTGCGCGTATTCCGCCGGGGGCCTGGGTGCCCGGTTCATACGTTTTGACCCCCGCATCATGACGGCGCTCGACGGTCAGGCAGTACCACGGATACCGCGCGGCGTGCGGATGCATGATGATACGGTACGCGGCAAAACTGTCTTGCTGGCACCCGAGCGGGTCATCGACCTTGATGCCATCGGACTTGCCATTTTGCAGCAGATCGACGGTGAGAAAACCATGTCCCAGATTATCGAGACGCTCGCAGCGCTTTATGCCGCACCTGTTGCGCAAATCTCGGAGGATGTGTCCGGGTATGTGGTGGGCCTGATGGACCGCCGGATACTGGAGATTAAACCATGACCGCGCCCGCACCCATCGCCATGCTGGCGGAGCTGACCTATCGCTGCCCCCTGTCGTGCCCCTATTGCTCCAATCCCGTCGAAATGGCGGCGCGGGAGAAGGAGATTTCGACGGAACTCTGGGTCGACGTCTTTCGTCAGGCCGCAGGCCTTGGCGTGTTGCAACTGCATCTGTCGGGAGGCGAGCCTGCTTCGCGGCGGGATCTGGTTGATCTGGTGGCGGGCGCGCGGGATGCCGGGCTGTACACCAACCTCATCACCTCGGCCATCGGCCTCACGCAGCGGCGACTTGCCGAACTGGACGCAGCAGGGCTTGATCATGTGCAGCTGTCCTTGCAAGGCACGGATGCAGATATGGCCGACCGGATCGGCGGGTACAACGGCGGGTTCAAACGCAAGATGCAGGCAGCGGCGTGGATCGTCGAGGCAGGTTTTCCGCTGACGCTCAACGCTGTGGTGCATCGCCAGAACCTGCACCAGTTGCCGGAGGCGATCGAGATGGCCGTTGAAATGAAAGCGCGGCGGATCGAAGTTGCGATTGTGCAATTCCACGGCTGGGCGATGCTGAACCGCAGCGCGATGATGCCGACACGCGCGCAGGCAGACGAGGCCAGCCGCGTCGTAGCTGACGCGCGCAAGCGGCTCAAAGGTCAGCTGGTCATCGACTATGTGCCGGCGGATTACCACGGCGACTATCCCAAGCGGTGTATGGGCGGATGGGGGCTCTCGGGCCTTAACGTCACGCCTGACGGGCTGGTGTTGCCCTGTCACGCGGCGCAGACGATCCCCAACCTCGTCTTCGATAACGTAGCGGACAAGCCCCTGTCGGACATCTGGTATCACGGCGCCGCCTTCAACGCCTATCGCGGCGAGGACTGGATGCAGGAGCCGTGTAAATCCTGCGATCGGCGCAAGCTGGACTTTGGGGGGTGCAGGTGTCAGGCGATGGCGATTGCGGGCGATCCGGCGGCCACGGACCCGACCTGCATCAAATCGCCGTTGCATTCACGCATGCAGGAACTGGCGCAAGGGTTTTCAACGGATGACACCGCCGAACTGGTTTACCGCAAAAGCCCGTAACCTCACGAGACACTGCGGAGAAAGTCGAACAGCCTGAGACGGTCGATGGGTTTGGGCATCAGGTTCAACCCCATCGAGGCACACTGTTGCGCAAGCGCGCTACTGCGGTCGGCAGAGATCATACGCGTCGGGATTGGCCCGTATTGCTGAATGATCCGTTGGTGCAGCTCGGGCCCCGACATGCCATCGCCCAACTGGCAATCGAGCAATAGTACATCGGGGACAAGATCGATGTCCCTGAGGATGGCAATTGCCTCCTCACCGTTGAGCGCGTGAATGACATGGGCGCCCCAGCCTTCGATCATGAGGGATATTGCGTTGGCAAGATCCCCGTCATTCTCCACAAGCAATATAATCTGACCGAGCTTCGGTAACTTGGGGCTGTCGCTCATTGGTCTTACGGTCGTTTTTTGGGCTTTGTCACTGCAGAGGATCTTCAGCTCTACCGTAAAACAGCTACCCTTGTCCGGAATGGAGCAGAGATGCAGCGGGTGGTTCAGGGACTTGCAAGCCCGTTCGACAATGGCCAGACCCAGACCCAGACCGGCCGCAGAGTTCGCCATATCCAGACGCTTGAACTCCTGAAAGATCAGTTTCTGATCAGCCTCTGCAATGCCAAAGCCCGTATCCCAGATCTCCATACGGGCCGTGGCCCCGCTGCGCCGCACGCCCACAAGAACCTTGCCACTCTGCGTGTACCGGATCGCGTTGGAAATGAGGTTCTGTGCGATGCGCCGCAAATAGCCGGGATCACTGCGCACGGTCAGGCCGCAGCTCACGATGGTGAGATCCAGCCCCTTGTCCCGTGCTACGGGCGTCAACTCGTCGCTGAGAGGGCCAAGGATGGCGTCCAGCCGCACCGGCTGGATGTCGAAAGTGGGGCTGGTCGCGTCCAGTTTGGAGATGTCCAGCAAAGCTTCGATGATCTTCTCGACGCTGATCAAGGCTGTTTCGGCCTTGCCGATCACATTGAGTAGGTCTGGCTGCGTCAACCGGTCCGACACCGAAGCCACAAACAGTTTTGCAGCAGAAAGCGGTTGCAACAGGTCATGGCTTGCAGCAGCGACAAATCGGGATTTTGACGCATTGGCGCGCTCCGCTTCCGACAAGGCGATCCCCAACTCATTCGTGCGGTCCTGCACGCGCTGTTCCAGCACTTCGTTCATTTCGGCCAATGATTTCGCCGCAGACCGCTCGGCAGTGACGTCGGTAAAACTCATCACAAAGCCACGGTCCGGCATTTCCTGACCAAAAACGCTAAAGGTCTGGCGGCCGTTGCGCGTGACTTCAAAAGCAATCGGGGACCGCCCTTCATTGTGGTTGGCCCATCGCACCAGCATGTCGACGTCGAACTGGTCGGAGAAGATGAGCTGTTTTTCAAGCTGTTCGAGGAGAATGACAAAATTTCTCCCCAATGCTGCTTCCTGAGGGGGCAGATCCAGCAGCTGATTCATCTTCTTGTTCCAGCCCACAAGATTTTTTGCATGATCAAAAATGCAAACTCCCTGATTGAGATGGTCAAGCGTGGCTTGAAGGATCTGCGCCTGGCGGTCGCGCATCCGGTCCTGTTCTTTTCGTTCCAGCCGGATAATTTCGGTGACGTCCGTCTGCAGGATCACGGTGCCGCGACGGGCTGTGCGGTGTTCGCTGACCTGTATCCAGCGGTCATGTTTCAGACTGACATTGAACACCACATGGTTGTCGCGGTGCCGCTCGGTGCGCCGATTGGCCCACTGGGCGGGTGTCACATCAGGCGGCAGTGCGAGGGAGCTGCTTCGCGAAACCAGGTCGACGTAGTCGTTGAAAGGCAACCCTTCGACCAATCGCATCTCCACGTCTTTCATATCGCGGCAAAAACGGCTGTTGAACAGGACGAGTAGGTCGTTGGAATCAAACAGCGCAAAACCTTCGTTGATCGTCTCAATAGCCTCACCCAGATTGGTGCGGGCGGTTTCGGTCTCGCGGTTGGCCTCTTCAAGCTGTGCATTGGATTCCTGCAACAGATCGAGTGTGCGCTCCAGATCAATGGTCCGTTCCTTGACCTGCATCTCAAGCAGGGCGGCCCGTTCGAACTGGGCATAGGCAAGACCGGACTGTTCGTTTTTTTGCTCCACGCGGCGCATGAGAACTTTGGAAATCAGCAGCAGCTTTTCATTCTGGCGCTCGATGCTGTCGAGTGGGTTGATCAATGACATGGGTGTCAGGCCTCGCCGCCATGGGTTTCGGCATAGATCGCCAGACCGGACATGGTGTGGTTGACGTGAAGCGGCCCGATTTGTTCGCCATAGGTTGAAAAGCCGATGACCTTGTGACGGGTCAGTACGTCCGACACCTGGCGGGTGCTCTGTTTTTGCTCGGCTTCAATGCGGCGCAGAATGCAGTCACATCCTACGATGTCCGTCAGCGTGCCCATTCTGGACAGCTCGGTCAGCTTCTCGTCCAGATGTTCGGCCATGTCCCGCGGCTCTGCCACAGTCAGCACCATGCCTTCGTCTATGGCAGAGAAGAACACCAACTCGCCTTTTGGCGTGACCTGCTGGATCGCGCGGACATGATGGGCACCGCCGATACGCACGACGACCGGATGGGAGGCGAAAGTGAACTGGTCGAGCTGGTCAGGGTTCGTACCGACCAATCGCGCATATTCGCGCGCGGCCTGCTCTGCGTTGATGGATTTCACGATGCGCCTGTCGGGATCGGCGTCGGTGACGACCATCTGAATATCCGTGGGGACAAGGTGATCAATGCTGAAGACCTGCGTTTTATGATCTGTCTGGATCATCGTCAGAACGGCAGCGTTTTGGCGCACCCGTCCATTAAATGACACGAACGTCTGTTTGAATCTGGTGCCGTCTCCCGCCGATCCGCCAAACAGCGGCATGTCCCGCAGCGCAGGCGAGATCGCAGCCGTCAGGGTATCCTCGCGCAGGGAAAGGCCGTCCACCACGAGAAAGGCAAACCCATTCAGTTTTTTGGGGTTTCTATCGCGCAAGGCAACCCGGTCCTGCGCAATGCGGTCAACCGCGCTTTGGGTCTCGCGACCGTCAAGGTCTTCGACGAGGATCGAAATACTGTCAAAATGTGCGGCGGGGTAGCCAAGTCCGAGGATCGTTCCCTCCTCATAGCCTCCCGCGCCGATTTCTCCGGCGGTGGTACAGGCTACAATATCAGTTGTGGGAAATACTGCGTTGAGCCTCTCTGAGACAGCAGCAAAATCGACATTCGGGGTCACAAAGACCGTGAGCAGGGCCAAGGGAGCGTCCCCCAGCTTTTCGCGCAGATGCGCGACCGGATCGTCGCATTTTACCGAGACCTGGGCCTGAGATAATACATGCACGTCCCGCCCGTTGCTCTGGATCTTTTCGGTCATTCTGATCACCCCGTTCCGGTCACGATAGAGGTGCTATTCCCGGTTTGGCAAGACTTCGGAAAAATTCGCTTCATGTGCAACCAGCACCGCCTGGGTGCGGCTTTGAACGCCGAGTTTGCGCATGATCGCGGTCACATGCGCCTTTACAGTTGTTTCCGCAATCGTCAGGTCGAATGCGATCTGCTTGTTGAGCTTACCCTCGCAGATGAGGTTCAGGATACGGGCTTGCTGGTTGGTCAGGGACGACAATCTTCGCAGCGTGTCATCCTTGGCAGACCCCTCGCTGCCTTTGACAAAACCGGGCGGCGTGAAAATCTTGCCTTCCCTGATCTGGTCGATGGCATCCTTGAACACCGACCGGCGGCTGTGTTTGGGCACAAAACCCGCTGCACCGGATGTGATTGCGGCGTTGATGATTGTGTTATCGGTCATCGAAGAGACTACGATGATTTTCGACTCTTCGGACTTCCGGCGCAGCTGCATCAATCCGTCAAGGCCGCTGACATCGGGTAGGTTCAAATCGAGCAGGATGAGGTGCGGCGCTTTGAAGGTGTCGAGCGTCTTGAGTGCCGATTGAAGGCAATCTGCTGTGCGAACTTCCACGAACTCTGCCACCGACCGCAGGGTCAGATCAAGCGCATCGCAAAACAGAGGATGGTCATCGACGATGAGCGCCCAGGGTGCGATGTCTTGCAATAAATGTTTTGATATTGGCGATTGATGAGGTGTCATGGCCCTACGCTAGGGCACAACAATCCAAAAGTCTCTTGTCAAAAAGTCCTAGTCGCCCGTGCCAAAAAAATGCGCCCCTACGAGAGGGGCGCACAAGGTTACAGGGAGATTTCTTAGTTGTTGGAAGCAAGCTGCGCAGGCAGACGGAAGGTCCACAGCAGGCCGCCCTGGTTGAGGTAGCTCACCTTCTGGGCCACTTCGCCGCCCCAGAGTGGCACCGCACCACCCCATCCGGAGATTACGGTCACAAACTGTTCACCGTCCTGTTCCCAGGTAATGGGCTGGCCGACGATGCCGGAACCGGTCTGGAACGACCAAAGCTTGTCGCCGGTTTCGTCATCGAAGGCGATGAATTCACCCTCGGGCGTGCCTGTGAACACCAGTCCACCGGCAGTGGTCATCACACCGGCCCAAAGGGGCGCGTCGTTCTTGTACTCCCACTTGATCTCGCCGGTGTCGGGGTCCATCGCCTTGAGGCTGCCGATGTGGTCCTCGTAGTTCGGCTTGATCGTGAAGCCCGAACCAAGGTAGGCCGCACCTTTCTTGTAGGTGATCGGCTCGTTCCAGACGTCCATGCCCCATTCGTTGGAGGGCACATAAAACAGGCCAGTTACGGGCGAGTGTGCCATAGGCATCCAGTTTTTGCCGCCGAGGAAGGAAGGCGACGAGAACACGACTTCCCCCTTGTTGCCATCGGCCGACGCAGCCGGGTCGCCGGGGCGATTCTCTTCGACGAAGATCGGACGACCGGTATCATCGATGCCGCTGGCCCATGTGATGTCCTTGACGAAAGGTGCGGCACTCACAAATGCGCCGTCCTCGCGGTTGAGAACATAGAAGTAGCCGTTGCGGTCGGCGGTAGCCCACCGTTTGTTGCCTGCGCGGTCTTCATAGGCGACGACTTCGTTCACCCCGTCATAGTCCCAGCCTTCGCGGGGCGTCGTCTGGAAGTGCCACTTGATCTCGCCCGTGGCCGGGTCGATACCGATGCGTGACGCGGCATAGAGGTTGTCACCGGAGTTGCCTTCTGTCGGCTGGCCCGCATTGCGCAGGTGGCTGTTCCAGGGGGCAGGGTTTCCCGCGCCGAACACCAGCGTATCCGTGTCCGCGTCATACGATCCACCGAGCCAGGTAGCCCCGCCGCCGGTTTTCCACATATCGCCCGGCCATGTCGCGTTCAACGTGCCGGTCATCGTGCTTTCTTCGCCGTTCAGCATCCCCATGTGACCCTCGATCACCGGACGATCCCAGATCAGTTCGCCGGTCTCGGTATCACGGGCTTGGACACGGCCGACCACGCCGAACTCACCGCCAGAGTTGCCGGTGATGATCATGCCGTTCAGGATCAGCGGGGCGGCAGTGTAGCTGTACCCCGCCTTGTAATCGGCGATCTGCTTGTTCCAGACCACATCGCCGGTGTCCTTGTTCAATGCAACGATGCGCGCATCGAGCGTGCCGAAGTAAACCTTGTCGCCAAAGATGGCGGCACCCCGGTTCACGACGTCGCAACACGGCAGGATACCTTCGGGCAGGCGGGCGTCATACTGCCACAGCTCTTTGCCTGTCTTGATGTCGATTGCATACATCCGCGAATAGGAGCCGGTGATGTACATCACGCCGTCATGCACGATGGGCTGCGTTTCCTGGCCGCGCTGCTTTTCACCGCCGAGAGAGAACGCCCAGGCCGGCACAAGGTTCTTGACGTTGTCCTTGTTCAGAGTTGTCAGCGGAGAGTGGCGTTGCAGGTGACGCCCCATGCCGTTTGTCAACACGTCACCCGTGGATGCCGTATCATTCGCAAGATCGGCCTCTGTGACGTCAGCGACCGCCAGGCTTGCCGTCATCATCGAAGCCGTCAGCGCCAAAATAAATCTGTTCATTCGGTATTCCTCCCAAGAATTATCTGGTCCGGCCACACCTTATGAATGAACGGCGCAATCCGGCATAGCTCGACTATCTGCACAAAAAGGCAAAGCGGCTATTGAACAATGGTCGTATCTCCAAGGGCGTCTCGCCCAAGACCAAAGTCGCAGTGCTGACGCGGGTGCGAGGGGGCTAGTCTGGCAGTCGAACGGACACCCTTCCAGATCAAAGGACACCCCTTGCGAAACTTCATTACTGCTCTCTTTCTTTCTATGTCTGCTACGTTCGGGGTAACGCCGGTACGCGCTGAACTGCCCGTCTTGCGCATCGCCGTTCTACAGGTTGGAACGGTAAACTGGGAGCTTGATACAATCCGTCACCATGGCCTCGATACCGCCAACGGTTTCACACTCGAGGTTCAGGGCGTCGCGGGCGGGGCTGCTGCGATGGTGGCGTTCCAGGGGGGTGCTGCCGACGCGGTGGTGAGCGACTGGTTGTGGGTTGCGCGGCAGCGGGCTGCGGGCAAGGATTTCGTGTTTCTCCCCTATTCACGCGCAGTCGGTGCATTGATGGTACAGGAAGAAAGCGCGGCGCAGACGCTTGCCGATCTGCGGGGCCGCAAAATCGGTATCGCAGGCGGTCCGCTGGATAAAAGCTGGCTGGTGCTGCGGGCCTATGCGGCTCAGGAATACGGCATGGATCTGAAGGCCGAAACCGAACAAGTCTTTGGTGCGCCCCCGCTGATCTTCAAGACAGCAGTTGATGGCGGTGTGGACGGTGCGATCAATTATTGGCATTTCAATGCCAAGATGCAGGCGCGTGGCATGCGCAAACTGATCGACATACACGATGCCGCCCGCGCGCTGGACCTTGATCCGCAAACACCGCTGCTGGGATATGTCGTGAGGGGTGAATTGCTGCGCGCCAAACCGGGCGTTGTTGCAGGCCTTGCCGCGGCGTCGCGTGCGGCGAAAGATATCATGCTGTCGAATGATGCTGTATGGGACCGTCTGCGGCCCTTAATGAGCGCACGGTCAGATGCACAATTCCTAGCCCTCAGGGATGGATTTCGCGCAGGAATCCCACCAGCTGCTCCGGTTGACGAGCAGGCCGCGGCGCGCATGCTGGCATTGATGGCCGATCTGGGCGGTACCGAGTTGCTGGGGGATGCCACGACCCTCCCGCAAGGCGTTTTCTACAAACAGGTGCCCTGACATGCAGGCGTCACATGCCCCTGTGGTGGATCTTGATCTGCGGTCATTCGCGAAGAACGACACGGCAATCCTGGGCAGCATCAAGATCACCCTGAGCCCTGCGGAAACGCTGGCGCTAGTCGGGCCTTCGGGGATTGGAAAGACGTCGCTGTTGCGGATCATCGCGGGGATCGAGACGGGGTTCGAAGGCGACAGGCGGGTGCACGGAAAAATCGCGATGGTGTTTCAGGAGCCCACCTTGCTGCCCTGGCGCTGCCTGCGCGACAATATCACGATCCCGACCGGTGTTGATGCCAAAACCGCCGAGGATGCCTTGACGGAAGTCGGGCTGGCCGGGCGCGGCAGCGATTTTCCGGCGCAGCTTTCACTGGGCCAGCAGCGCCGCTTGTCTCTGGCGCGGGCGTTTGCGGTCAAGCCGACGCTCTTGCTGCTGGACGAGCCGTTCGTATCGCTGGACCCTGCGCTGGCCGATGAAATGATTTTGCTTTTCAGAAGGCTGCGCGAGGCGCATCAGGTGGCCAGCATCTTTGTGACCCACGTCGTTGACGAAGCCGAGAAGATGGCGAGCCGCACGATCCGGTTGGCCGGATCACCGGCCCGTCTGGTCCTCTGACAGCCGCCTCACCGCTTGCGCCCGACCATGCCACGTGCCGGATCGTATCCCCAGACGGCACCGGCGACAAAAACACCGGCGGCCAGCAGCGTCCACAACAGCGCCTCTCCGTTGAACTGGCCGTAAAGCGCGAAACGGATCAGTTCGATCCCGTGTGTGAACGGGTTGAAAGCGCAGATTGCATAGAGAAGTTCAGAGCTTTCGGCCATTTTCCATAGCGGATAGAGTGCGGAGGACAAAAAGAACATCGGGAAGATGACGAAGTTCATCACACCTGCGAAATTCTCGAGCTGTTTGACAAAGCTCGACAAAACCAGCCCAAGCGCGCCAAGCATCAGGCCGACAATCAAGAACGCAGGGAAAACTGCGAGGTACCCCGCCACGGGGGCCGACACACCAAAGGCCGCCGCGATGGCCAGAAACGCGTATGCCTGCAAGATCGAGATCAGAGTGGAGCCGACAAGTTTGCAAAACAGCAACCACCAGCGGGGCAGGGGGCTGGTCAGCAACAGCTTCATCGAGCCCATCTCGCGGTCATACACAAGGCTGAGCGAAGATTGCATGCCATTGAACAACAAGATCATGCCGCACAGACCCGGTACGATATATGTCTCGTAGGTGATGTAGGTCTGATAGGGCGCGATAATGCTGATGCCCAACGCCGCGCGAAAGCCTGCGGCAAAGACCAGCAGCCAGACGAGCGGCCGCACGAGTGCGGCGACAAAACGCTCGCGCTGGTGCACGAAACGCAACGCTTCGCGCAGCGAAATGGCGTAAAGCGATGTCATATAGGCATTCATGCAGCCGCCCCTGTCAGCTTTAGAAAACGGTCTGAAAGAGGCATCTCTGCACTGATGTCGCCGGCGGTGCCATCGGCCAGAATTTTCCCTCGGTGCAGGATCACAAGGCGGTCGTCGGGGCGCACTTCATCGGCCAGATGGGTCGCCCAAAGCACACAGGTGCCCTCTGCCGCCAGGTCGTGTACATGGGCCGTGATTGCATGGCGTGCCGCAGCATCCAAGCCGACGGTTGGTTCGTCCAGCAAAAGCACCGAAGGGCTGTGCAGAAGGGCGCGGGCGATTTCGGTCCGGCGTTTGTGACCGCCGTTCAGCGTGCGCGCTTTTTCACCGGCGCGGGCGCGCATGTCCAAACGGTCAAGTGCCGCATCAATGGCGGTCTCTGCCCTGCGGCCCGACATACCCTGCAACGCCGCAAAATAGCGCAGGTTCTGGCGCACTGTCAGATCCAGATCCAGCGTTGTCTGCTGGAACACGATGCCCAGATGCGACAGCGCGCGGCGTGGATGGTCCGACAGGGTCTCACCCGCAATCGTGATGCGGCCCTGCCTTGACACGATCAACCGCGTCAGCAGATTGAACAATGTCGATTTTCCCGCACCGTTGGGGCCCAGCAGGGCGCAAAACTGTCCTGACGAGACCTCGAACGAGACGTCGTCCAACGCGACCTTTGACCCGTAGCGATAGCTCAGGCCGCTGATGGATAATCCTGTCATTCGATGGTGATTTCAATCCGCTGGGTTTCACCCGTGCTGCCGGGTACTTTCATATAATAGCGTCCCGGCTTGATCGCCAAGAACCCGATCTCCATTTCGCCCGCTTCGTCGAACTCAACACTGTCGAGGCCAAGGGGTCTGATCTCAAGCCCCTCAACGACAATCTCGTCGATCCAGATCGACCGAAAGAACTCCGGCCCCGTCAACGCCAGCTCCTGCGAGCCATCGCCGATGATCTCGAACTCGTAATAGGTGCCGGATTTCAGCACCCATGGACCCTCCGAAATGGGCATGCCCGAGGACAGTGTCAGGGACGGCAGGTCTTCCTTATTCTTGCCCGACAGCACGCCCGCGGCACCAAAGCCGCTGTCGTGATCGTCCCCAAATGCCGGTGAGGACAGTGCAAGGCAGGCAATCAGCGTGGGTTTCAGCAGTGTTTTCAACATGTGTATTCTCCGATTGTCGTGTCGTTATGGACGAAAGGCGGCACCCCATGGAAAGCGTCCGACCTTGATTGTCTTGACGGCCTTGCGCGATGCCACGTCAATGACGGTCACGTCACCTGAAACACCGTTGGTGGTGAACAACTGCGAATGGTCCTCGTTGAACTCCATGTGCCAGACGCGGCGCCCGACGAGGATGTATTCTTCGACCTCGTAGGTTTCGGCGTTGACCGCAGCGATGTGATTGGACGGCCCGAGGGCGACAAATACGGTGCCGTAATCGGGCGTAAACTCGAAACCCACGGGCTGCACACGATCAGGATGCACGCCCTGCACCTCGAACTCGATCTTTCCCTTTTCGGTTTGCGTCGCTGTATCAAACACCGTGAGCGTGCCGCCGATTTCAGCGCTGACCCACATTTCGGTGCCCTGCTTGGCAAATTCGGCGTGGCGCGGGCGGCTGTCGACCAGCGTGTTGGCAAACAGCTCGTTGGTTTCGGTGTTGATCCAATGCGCCATGTTCGTGGTTTCGGAGGTGGTGATGGCAATCTTGCCGTCCGGCGATACGGCCATGCCTTCGGGTTCAACGCCCACGTCGATCTGGGCCACAACCTCGCCGGTCTGCGTGTTGACTACCGTGGTGATCGCGTCGTCTTCGTTGGCGATATAGAGGTGGATGTCATCGGGATGCAGCACGAATTGTTCGGGGTCTTCCCCCGAGGGCAGATCGCGCAGGATCTCGCCCGTGTTCGGGTCCATCACCTGGACTGAATCACTGTCGGACGCGCAGATGTAGAGGCGGGTGAAGTCCTTTGAAAAGGTAATGCCGCGCGGGCGTTCGCCTGTGGGATAGGTCTGGATGACTTCCAGTGTGTCGGTGTCGATCACACTGACGGTGTCGTCCTTTTCGTTGGTGACCCAGATTTCGCCGGCGGTGACAGGCGCGGCGAGCGCCAGAGGCACAATCAGGGGCAGCAGTTTTGTCAGGGGTTCGTTCATTGGAAAGCCTCACATTTGCTTTCGGGCTGATCCAGCCCGAGGGTATCGAGTTCATTGACGCGGTGCAGAAATCCTTCGAGAGGTGCCTGCTCCACTAGCGCGCGGGGGTGCACGATGGCGATGGGCTGGCGCAGCTGACCGTTCCAGGTGCGGTAGGTCAACGGGCGGCCCTTGAAGCCCGCCAACTCGAAATCATCTGACAGGATATAGGCGCGCACAGCGCCGACAACGCCGGTGTTCGCGCGCGTCACGGCTTCGCCTACGGTGCGCGCGGCGGCCCAGCCTGCGTAATCCTCGGATGCCATCGAGCGCAGGCTTTCCTCCTCGAAGCGGCTTTGCAGCTGTGCGGCGCCCCATTGCTCGATCACGCGGTCCCATGTCACTGCCGACAGCCCTTCAGAGCCGACAACAGGCCGTGCAGCCCAAGTGTTGTAGAGAACGTAGCGCCCGAAATCATGCAATTCGTCCGCAACGATCAGCGCGTCATAATCGCCCAGTTCTTGCGTAAACAGGGGCACTTCTTGCGCTGCATTGCGCCGCATGTCCGCATCAAAAAGCCATTGCTTTTCGGGCCCGGGCTTTAGCCCGAATTTGACGAGCGAGGCGCGCATTGCCGCGGCATAGGCCTCATCCTGCGGATGCCCGCCGACGATCATCGCAAGGTCCGTCCAGCGTTTTTGCACCAGTACCTGCGCCAGTGCATCGGTGCGCATTGCGACGGACGGGAGGGCATGCAGCAGGTTGGCGCGGCAGGCGTCATCACGCAGCGCCACATTGCCCGATGATATGTTGAACAACAGCGCATCGCGCGCCTCTGGCAGATCGGCGATCTGGAGGATGATCTCCGGGGCGGCATTCAGGATCAGAAATTTCGTGTCCTGTAGCAAGATCTTTGCAGCGGCCAGCGGATCCTCCCCTTCCGCCACATGCCCGTCGATCAGCGCGTATGTCTGGCCAAGGAACCTGCCGGTCGTCGCATTGTCCGCGATCCCTGTCCGCACGCCCGCAAGGCCAAGATCGCCTGGGAGTGGATCAAGGTTGGACAGGGTAGGGGGCAAGGGCTGTTCGACGTGCAGATAGGCCATTGTCACAGCGACTTCGGCCTGCGCCATTCGGGCAAGGCCGAGGGTTACCGCAATCGCAAGTCTCAAGATCATATCCGCCTCCCGCTTTTGTCAAACGTACCGCGCGCGCCGAAACTGTCTAATGAGACCTTCGTAGAATATCTGCCGAAGGGTGTACCCAACCAAAGTCTAATATCGCCACCGTTTGGCAGTCCTTAGACATGTGGAAAAACACAACCTGACTTGGGAGAGTGATATGAAACTTCGTCTGTTCGCAAAAACAGCCCTGCCGACAATTATTCTGGCAGGCGCTGTCACCACCGCATTCGCGGCGGGTCCGCCTATCGGAATCTCGCCGGTGGATACGGGCAGCCTGCCGTCAACGGGCGAGGAATGGTTGACCGTCAATCCCTACCGCGCGGACACGGCCGGTGTCGATGTCTGGAAAGAAGCTGTCGAGGTCGGTGCCTCGGGATACAACCAGAACTGTGCGCGCTGTCACGGAATCGAGGGCGTATCGGGGGGCCTTGCACCTGATTTGCGGTATCTCGAAGCCGAAGAATACGGCGACGAATGGTATGCGGAACGGTTCCGCTCGGGCATGACGCAGAACGGGATTACCAAAATGCCTGCCTTCGAAGAGCAGCTGGGACAGGACGCCGCCTGGGCGATCCGAACATACATCGAAACGCGCCCCGACAGCGATGCAATGGATGCGGTGTCAGACGAACTGAAAGCCTTGCGCGACCAGATGGCAGAATACGCAAACAATGCAGAGGGCGCGGATGCGGAAGCATTACAGGCCCGGTTGACCGAGATCGGCGAAGGGATTGATACGCTTTCCGGCGCGCCAGTTGCAGACTCCATTGCCCTGCGTGCGGCGGCTCAGATCGACGGTACGCCTGCTGCATACAAAACTGCGGCAGAGACGCTTACAATCGGATTGTCGGCGGCGAACTAGCATGCGCGCCGTGACAGTCGCTCTTTCGCTGGCGCTTGCGGGCCTGTCCTTTGCGGGGCAGGCCCGCGCTGCCGATCCCTGTGCCGATTATGTGCCGCAACCCAAACCGCAGAATGCCGGCCGAGATGAGGTGGGGCAGGACCTTGATCAGATCGTGGAGCGTGGATTCATGCTGTTTGCGGTCTATGAAAACTACCCACCCTACAGCTGGGAGGAGGCGGGCAAGCCACGGGGGGTCGATGTCGACATTGCCCGCCTGATTGCCGAAGAAATCGGCGTTAAGGCACAATTCAATTTTGTGTCGTCGGACGAAAACCTCGAAGCGGATCTGCGCAACAACGTCTGGAAAGGAGCTGTCATAGGTGGGCGTGTCTCGAATGTGATGATGCGGGTGCCTTACGATTCAGCGTTCAAGTGCCGGGTCGAGCAGGTGGTATTCACGGGCCAGTATTCCACCGAATCCATCGCCATCGCCTATGCCAAGTCCGAGTATCCGGACGAAAAGCCCGTACCGGCCTATTTCCGGTTTGATACGGTTGCGGTTGAAAACGATTCAATATCGGATTTCTACCTGACATCATTCGCAGGCGGGCAGTTGGCGGCGAATATTGCGAGATATCCCGACATGCAGGCCGCAATGACCGCGCTGAACGGCGGCGAGACGAAGGCGGCCATGGGCCCGCTGGGGCAGTTGGAATACGGGCTGACCGAGGCGACGGACGTACACCAGCCCCCCTTGGCAGGCTTTGCTGTCAGCAATTGGACTTTGGGTGTCGGGGTCAACTTCCGTTTTCGGCCGCTGTCTTATGCGGTGGATGACGCGATCTATGCAGCGCTCGAGGATGGACGGATCGCAGCGATATTCGACAGCTACGGGTTGAGTTTCCAGCCCCCTCTGCGCTGAGATATGCGCCGTTGGTCTAATATGCCGCTGCGTCTCGTTGGACTAGCGTAGAGAAAATAAAAGTGGGGATTATGACATGAACCTTAGTGATACAAAGACGATCGACGCAGACCGCGCGACGGTCTATGCCGCCTTGCTGAACGCAGAGGTTTTGCAAGCCTGTGTGCCCGGGTGCCAGGAAATGACCGGATCACCCGAAAGCGGTTTCGAAGCCGTGGTGGTTCAAAAGGTCGGGCCGGTAAAGGCAACCTTCAAGGGCGCTGTCCAGCTGAGCGAGATGGTCGAGCCTGAAAGCCTGACCATCACCGGCGAGGGCAAAGGCGGTGCCGCCGGCTTTGCGAAGGGCGGTGCGAAAGTCCGTCTGGAAGCCGACGGCGACCAAACGATCCTGCACTACGACGTCGAGGCAAAGGTGGGCGGCAAGCTGGCCCAGCTTGGTAGCCGCATCATCGATGGATTTGCCAAGAAAATGGCAGATCAGTTTTTCAGCAATTTCCAGGATGCCCTCGGCACACCATCGCAAGAGGTTGCCGCAACTGCCGAGGCAGCACCGGAACAGAAAAAAGGCTGGTTCCGCAAGCTGGTAAAAAGCTGAGCGGGTCACGCGAGTACACCAAGGGAGAAACGACATGACGAAAGTAGAAATGACGGTCAACGGGAAGCAGGTGTCCCGCGACGTGGAGGGGCAGACGCTTTTGGTGTCGATGCTGCGTGAGGATCTGCGACTGACGGGCACCCATGTCGGGTGCGATACATCGCAGTGCGGCGCATGCGTGGTTCATGTGAACGGAAAATCTGTGAAAGCCTGCACCATGTTCGCAATCGAAGCCGATGGTGCGGATATCAAGACGATCGAAGGGATGGCAGGCTCGGACGGATCGCTCAGCGTGATCCAGAGCGCGTTTCAGGAGCATCACGGATTGCAGTGCGGATTCTGCACACCGGGCATGGTGATGACGGCGGCCAACCTTCTCAAGGACAATCCGAAACCGACAGAGGCCGAAGTGCGCCACTATCTGCAAGGCAATATCTGCCGTTGCACGGGATACCACAACATCGTCAAGGCGATCATGGCCGCATCCGGTCAGGATGTCAGCGCCATCGCTGCAGAATAGCCCGGGCCGGAATACAAAGGCCGACGCCTACACAAAATAAAAGATTAAGGGAGAAGTTTCATGCCGAAGGACACCGGAATTGGCGCATCGACACGCCGCCGCGAAGACGTTCGTTTCCTCAAGGGAAAAGGACAATACACCGATGATATCCCGCCCGCCCATGATCAGGCGGCGGCGGTCTTCGCCCGCTCGACCGTGGCAAACGGCGTTATCAAATCAATCGACACATCCGTTGCGGAAAGCATGCCCGGCGTGCTGGCGGTTTTTACCGGTGCCGATTTCGCCGATGTTGGCGGCAACCCCGCAGGCTGGCTTATCAACAGCCGCGATGGCGAGCCGATGAAGGAGCCCAAGCGTCCCGTGCTGGCCCACGGCAAGGTCCGTCATGTGGGCGATGCCTATGCCGCGGTCATTGCCGAGACGGAAAAACAGGCGCGTGATGCGGTAGAAGCCATCGAGGCCGACATCGAGGAACTGCCCGCCATCATGGACGTGAAGGCGGCGCTCACATCGGACAATTTCGTACATGACGAGATTGGCACGAACCAGTGTTTCGACTGGGGCTGGATCGAAGACAACCGACGGGCCACTGATGATGCGATCAAAGGTGCGGCGCATGTCACCACGCTCGAGCTGGTCAACAACCGGTTGGTGCCCAACGCGATGGAACCGCGCTGCTCCATGGCAAGCTACAAAGAGAGCAGCGATGAATATACGCTGCACACCACATCGCAAAATCCTCATCTGACCCGGTTGCTGATTTCGGCCTTCGTGATGGGTATTCCCGAAAACAAGCTGACGGTAATCGCGCCTGACGTGGGCGGCGGCTTTGGCTCCAAGATTTACCACTACGGCGAAGAGGCACTGGTGCTGGCGGCGGCGAAACGCGTGGGTCGCACGGTCAAGTGGACGTCCGACAGGACCGAAGCGTTTCTGACCGATGCCCATGGCCGTGACCATGTGACCACAATTGAACTGGCCACAGATGCCGAAGGCAACTTTCTGGCCTTCCGCACCGAGACCTATGCAAACGTCGGTGCCTACCTGTCAAACTTTGCCACTGCCACGCCGACCTTTCTGCACGGCACGTTGATGGCGGGCAACTATACGGTGCCGAATGTCTATGTGAACGTCAAAGCGGTGTTTACAAACACCGCGCCGGTCGACGCCTACCGCGGTGCCGGTCGGCCCGAAGCGACCTATTCTCTGGAGCGGGTCATCGACAAATGCGCACGCGAGTTGGGCATGGACCCGATTGCCCTGCGGCGCAAAAACTTCATCAAGCCGGACCAGTATCCTTTCGCCTCCGCGGCCGGTCTGGAATACGATTCCGGCAATTACGACGCCCTGATGGACAAGATGGAGGAAGTTGCGGACGTTGCGGGTTTCGCTGAGCGCCGCAAGGCGTCCGAGGCCAAAGGCCTGCTGCGCGGATTTGGTGTGAACGCCTATGTCGAGGCTTGCGGCATTGCGCCCTCCAACCTTGTCGGCGTGCTGGGCAGCCGTGTGGGTCTCTATGATGCGGCGACCGTGCGGGTGAACGCCACGGGCAACCTCAGTGTCATGGTCGGCGCGCACAGCCACGGCCAGGGCCATGAAACCGTGTTCCCGCAGATTGTCGCCGATATGCTGGGCATCGACGCCCAAAGCATCGACATCGTGCATGGCGATACGTCCAAGATCCCCTTCGGGATGGGCACCTACGGGTCGCGTAGCCTTGCGGTGTGTGGCTCTGCCGTTGTCCGCGCCACCGAAAAGATCATCGCCAAAGCCAAGAAGATCGCAGGACATATGCTGGAAGCTGCCGAGACCGATATCGAGCTCAAGGACGGTCAATTCTCGGTCGTGGGAACGAACAAGGGCGTTTCCTTTGGCGAGGTAGCCCTCAAGGCCTACATCCCGCATAATTTCCCGATTGAAGACATCGAGCCGGGGCTGGAGGAAACAGCCTTCTATGATCCGGCCAACTTCACGTTTCCGTCAGGCGCTTACTGCTGTGAGGTCGAGGTTGATCCGGATACGGGCAAGGTGCGGGTAGACCGCATGACAGCCGTGGATGATTTCGGCAATGTCATGAACCCGATGATCGTGACCGGCCAAGTGCATGGCGGTCTGGGGCAGGGCATCGGCCAGGCGCTGCTGGAAGCGGCGCGTTATAACGAAGATGGCCAGTTGGAGAGCGCGTCCTACATGGACTATGCCATGCCGCGCGCGGACGATCTGCCCTTCTATATCGTTGATCACAGTCAGGGAACACCCTGCACCCACAACCCGCTGGGGGCCAAAGGCTGCGGTGAAGCCGGTGCCATCGGATCCCCGCCCACAGTTGTGAACGCTGTGATCGACGCCCTTCAATCGGGCGGCAAGAACGTCACACACATCGACATGCCGTTGACTCCACACCGTGTGTGGTCAGCCGTGAACAACGCGTAAAGGGACCCAAATCATGTATGCATTTGACATAGAACGTCCAACGACAGTTGCAGAAGCGGTGAACGCGCTGAAAACGGATGAAGCCCAGCCTCTTGGCGGCGGGCAAACCCTGATCCCCACGCTCAAGGCACGGCTCGCTGCCCCCAGCAAGTTGGTCTCCCTCAGCGCGATTGCGGAAATGATCGGAATATCGCGCGAAGGATCAACGATCCGCATCGGCGGTGCGACGACGCACGGGCAGGTCGCGACAGAGTTGGCTGAGAGCTATCCCGCACTCGGCTATCTTGCCTCCAAGATCGGCGATCCTGCGGTGCGCAACCGCGGGACGATAGGCGGATCGGTGGCCAACAACGATCCCGCAGCCTGCTATCCGGCAGCGTGCCTCGCCTCCGGTGCGACCATCACCACCAACACCCGCGACATCGCGGCGGACGACTTCTTTCTGGGCATGTTCGAAACGGCGTTGGAGGAGGACGAGATTGTGACGGCGGTGACGTTCCCCGTGCCGCAAAAAGCGGACTACCAGAAGTTCGAGCAGCCCGCCTCGCGGTTCCCGCTGGTGGGTGTGTTTGTGGCCAAGCACGACGACGGTGTGCGGGTCGCTGTCACCGGCGCTTCCGAGAGCGGCGTTTTCCGGTGGACCGAAGCAGAGGAGGCGCTGTCGGCGGATTTCTCCGCAGGTGCGCTGGACGGGTTGAGTGTAGACGCAGACGGGATGATCACCGACCTGCACGGCGATGGCGCCTACCGCGCCCATCTGATCAAGGTTCTGACCGGACGGGCCGTTACAGCCTCACGCTAAGCTCGCATGCCTGAACAACACGAAGGCCTCCGCATGATGCGGGGGCTTTTTTTATGCAGGGGCCTCGACCCTCGAGACATCGCCTTGATCACTAACAAGCGTGATCCGCCGGATCCCGAATGTCCCCACCGCCGCACGGATATCCTCAAGGCGGGCCATTGTCAGCGCTGTGGAAAACCCGTCCGCCATGGTTGCGGTCGCCGCCTCGACCGAGACTGTAGACCAACGCGGTTTTGCGTGCCCATGCAGGATATGCCCTTGACCGCCCAGCGGAACGGCCTTGGGGCTGGAGGTGGCGATGGCCGACGAGGTGAGCGTGCGCGTGCCGATCATCCCGATTTCGGGGTCGCTGATGCCCAGCCTCCACGGCCCGCCGGTGCCTCGAAATTCACCGATATTGACCAGCGTGCGCTCGAGCCCCGCATCCCGCAGCGCCTCGGCCACCAGATCTGTCGCGAACCCTTGGGCGATTCCGTTAAAGGTCAACGCCTGTCCTTCGCCCAACGTAACCGACGCAGCACTATGGCGCACACGCGACCAGTCGATGAGCGCGCGCGCGGCCTCAGGTGGTTGCCCTTCGGCTAATGCGCGCCACAGCGGCTGAACGGTGGGGTCAAATAGCCCGCCGGTTGCTGCGTGAACCTGTGTGCAGGCCTGCATCAACCTGCGAAACATCACATCGGGCGCATCAAGGTGCCCGGTCCGGTTCAACCGCGAGACTGTGGAGGCCGGATCGAACAGGTCGAATTGCGCCATAACGGCATCCAGAGACCCACGGGCGCGGTCCAATGCGGGCTCGGCAATCTCTGCCGGGGCATGCAGGGTTATGTCAACCTCCGCCCCCAGGGCACGACCCTGCCAGCGGTGGATCTGCGCCCGCGCGGGCGTCGCCAGCATGCAGGCGGCCGAGATAGACAAGAAACGCCGACGATTCAGTTTCATTGCGCGGCCACCTTATGCAGTCTGCGCCCGTTCCGCGCCGCCACGATCAGCGGCACGCATTGTTTTGGGTCATCGTGGATCGTGACGCAATCAAGGCATTGGAAACATTCGGAATACTGGATTTCGCCGGTTTTCTTGATGGCTCCGTAGGCGCATTTGACGCGGCACAACTGGCAGGGCGATCCGCATTCCGCCCGCCTGTCGATCCATTTGCGGGTGCGTATCAATCCGCCGATCGCCATGACGGCGCCCAGTGGGCAAATGTAGCGGCAGAACCCTTTGAACACCACCATGGACAGCACCAAAAGCCCCACCCCATAAGCCACATAATACCATTCGCGGACAAAGAACGTGGTCACTGCGGTCTTGAACGGCTCGACTTCGATGGCTTTGTCCAATCGCGCAGGGGCGGTGAACATGATCGCCACGAGTGCGAACAAGACGGCGTATTTGATCCATTTCAGGCGGTCGTCCCACGCATCGGGCACGTCAATCTGGCGGATGCGCAACAGTCTTGCGAGGTGGTGGGCGAACTCTTGCATCGCCCCGAAGGGACACAACCAGCCGCAAAACAGACCTCGCCCCCAGAGCACAAACCCGAGGATCGTGACAGCCCAGATGACAAGCGAGAAGGGATCGTAGAGTAAAAACGCCAGTGATCCGCCCTCGGCCACCGTACGGATCACCCCGAGCGGCGTAACGATCGACAATTGCCCTTGCCCCCACCAGCCGACAAACCCGATGACAAAGGCCAGAATCCCGAGGCGGATCGGTGTGAAATATCTATGCCCGGCCAGGCGGTTCAGGCTAAGGCCCAGCAGTGCGATCAATCCGACAAGAAAGACGGCGAGGATAATCAGATCCGCCGCACGGTTGCGCAACGCATCTACCCACGCAGGCGTCGGTTTGACCGCTTCGAGACGTTTGAAAAACCGCGCGTCCGTGCTGTGGGTGATGTCTACCGAGGCTGAACCGATTTCGGGTTTGAACATGCCATGCTCGCGCAGCGCCTTGATCCGCAGTGTCCATTCCGCAGTAGGATCGAACCCCAGCCGCCTGTCCGTGCGCAGGATCAGGGCAGCACTGTCGTGCAGTTCGTCGGGCAGGGCGTCATTCAGCTCAATGTAGATGTCGGCATCTCGCAGGGCTATCGGAAAACCGCCTTGTTCCGCGCTGATCAGATCGGGTGAGGTGTTGCGGATGAATTCATCGGTGACCAACCCGTGCCGTGCCGTCTCGATTACAAGAATGGGTTCGTCGCTGGTGGAGATACCCATAAACCCCTTCAGTTCAGCGAGGCTGCCGGGAGACAGCACCGCGCGGGCGATCGAGGGCGGGCCTATGTCCACAACCCAAAGATCGAGGAAGGTGCCGTCGGGATTGTCTCTTGCTTCCGGATCATCGTCGGCCCAGATCGTCCCTGCAAATTCAGCGTTTATCTCCGCATTCGACACGCGGTGACGGGTGACCAGTCCTTGTCTGACCAGATCCTCCCAGTCCAATGGCTCATCATAGGTAAGGTCCGGATAGGCGGGCGGACCTGTCGAGACGCCGCTCATCTTTTCGCGTGCGACCTTCAGCGTCGCGGCCAGCACGCTTTCATGGGCGATGCGCACGGAGGCGGTCGCTTTGGTGACGCCGTCAAGATAGACCAGCGCGGATCCGTCAGTTCCCGCGCCATAAGGCGTCCCGACCACCAGACTTTCGGTAATCGAATGGCCACGATATTGCTCGAAGAACTTGTGGAACGGTGCCTGTCCCAGCCCTGAGACAAAGATCGGCTCGTTGTGGGAGATCAGTTTGACGTCGAGAAAACGAGCTTCAAGGTCAAGGACCACCAGCACGTTGATAGGCGCACCGGAAAAGCCGGGCAGCGGTGCCATCGGCTCAGTCTCGAACACAAATCCTGCCTCGGCACCGCCCGAGTTCAGAAGCTGCCACACGCCTTCATCGTTGATCCTCTCGCCCAGCGACATCGGCGGAACGATGTAGGGCTCCAACGTCTCTCGATCCAGCGGTTCGGCGGCCAGCGCAATGCACGACACCAGCCATAAAGTGACCGCACCAAGCACGATGTGTAATGTCCACTGGCGTTGCATTGATCGAGATTAGAAGCAGGTGGAAAAATGCTCTATGCGACTATGGTAGGGCTTCGCTATTTCGCCTTGGGATTGGCGCGGGATTTGTGCATGGTAATTGCTATGCCTGACCACAACCCTCACCCCTCATTGCCGGTCGTGGTGATATCACTTTTCGGGCTGTATTTGATCTGGGTCCTTGCGGCATGGGTAACAAGTGATGGTGCGGTCCTTCCCGGCCCTGCCGAGGTCTGGCGCGTCGGCTTGCTCGAGGGCCGATCGGGTGAGTTGCAGCGGCACATCTGGGCAACGCTCAAGCGGGTTGCCATGGCCTTCGCGCTTGCGATGGTTTTTGGCACGGTGGCGGGGCTGTTGTTGGGGTTCTATCCGTATCTCAACCGCTGGTTCGGGCCATGGCTGATCGTGCTTTTGAATATTCCCGCATTGGTTGTTATCGTTTTGTGCTACCTCTGGATCGGTCTGAACGAGGTTGCTGCGGTTACTGCTGTCGCCCTCAATAAAATGGCGATGGTGGCTGTGACCTTGCGCGAAGGGGTGCAGGCCCTGGACCCTAAACTTGGCGAAATGGCACGTGTCTTCCGGATGCGGCCCATACAGCGCCTTCGCCATGTGACACTACCCCAGCTTTGGCCCTATTTTGCTGCCAGCACGCGCAACGGGTTGGCGATTATTTGGAAAATTGTGCTCGTGGTCGAGTTTCTGGGCCGCAGCGATGGCATCGGGTTTCAGATCCACCTCTATTTCCAGCTGTTCGAGACGCGCTATGTTCTCGCCTATGCGCTGAGTTTTGTGTTTCTGATGTTGGCGCTCGAATACGGAGCGCTGCAAACCTTGGAGCGACGCGCAACACGCTGGCGTAGCGCGTCCTGGGTCTGATCTCCCAAAGTTCAGTTGGCGTTAAGTTGCGCCGCGGTAGGGTCCCAGTGAGCTGCCACCGGTTTCTTAATAGCACCTTCGTCGGACGGCTCTTGTGACCCGTGAAGAGTTCTTGGCTATATAAAATGGTGCATCAGTGCGGCTTGAGCATTGGAGGCTCTGGCTCGTTTGCGTGATTGATTATTCGGCTTGTTTTTGATTTTGCCAGCGGCGCTGGCGGATTTTCAGTTTCTTGATCTTCTCCCTTTCCCTGAGAATGGCTTTGTCTCGCCCGAAGTAAACGTCTGCGGGTGTGACGTTGTGCGGGCTCTCGTGATAACGATCACGGTACTTGCGGTGAACCTGCTCGGCGGCGTCTTTCGACGTCTGGGGTTTCTTTATCATCTCGATCTCCTAATCGATAAGATGAACCAGAAATCCTCCCTTTTTCAAATCCTCAAATCTGTCCCGTGGGTGCTGACGTCATACAATTTTCCGCTGCGTTGCAGCTCATTTCACCGAAGCGGATGGTGTGGATAGCTCCTGCTCCAACCGGCGTCGCAATGCGCCATACTGCAGTTGTTATTGACTGCTTTTGAGAGGAGCTACCCAATGCAGGTTACAACAGTCGTCCTCGATTTGGCCAAGAATATCTTTCAGGTTCACGGAGTGACTGAGAATGGCGAAGTCGCTTTCAACCAAGCTTTGCGGCGCGCGCAGTTGTTCGCATTCTTTGAGAAACTCCCACCCTGTCTGGTTGGCATGGAGGCTTGCGGTTCCAGTCATTATTGGGCCCGACAGCTAAGGAAGTTGGGCCATGATGTGCGCCTGATCCCAGCGATGTATGTGAAGCCCTATGTGAAACGGGGCAAATCCGACGCGGTTGATGCCGCTGCTATCTGCGAGGCAGTGACCCGTCCAATAATGCGGTTTGTCGCGATTAAGTCAGAAGAGCAACAGGGCGTTCTCTTCCTCCACCGAGCCCGTGATCTGATCGTCCGGCAGAGAACCCAACTAAGTAATATGCTGCGTGGCTTGCTGGGCGAATTTGGTATCGTAATTGTGCAGGGGATCGGCAGCGCGATCAAGTTTGCAAAGGGTGTGCTGGATGGCGACAAGCCAGGCATTCCAGAAGTTGCCATCGATGTGCTCGACAATCTGAGCAACCAACTTGTTGCCCTGCATCTCCGCGTGCGGCGGTATGAAATGCGTATAAGGCTTCAAGCCAAGCAGGACCTCCGCGTGACGTTACTTCGGTCGATCCCCGGCGTTGGTCCAGTGACCGCGTCAGCAATTGTCGCAACAGCAGGAGATGCCAGTCAGTTCAAGAACGGTCGCGAATTTGCCGCCTGGCTGGGGCTGACGCCGCTTAACCGATCAAGTGGTGGCAAAGAAAAACTTGGGCTTATCACAAAGATGGGGGATCGATATATCAGACGCCTGCTGGTCACTGGTATAACTTCTCGGCTGAGGCAGATGAAAACACATCCCGAACGCGTTGATCCGTGGTCCCGAGCATTGCTTGACCGCAAACCTACCCGCCTTGCCACCGTGGCAATGGCAAACAAGACAGCGCGGATTATCTGGGCCGTTTTGAGCAAGAACGAGTACTACAGACCGCACACGATCTAAACTGAGGAGAACAGAACACACGAGACAGCAAGACCATTGAAATGATGGAGCACAGTCAGCCCGTCAGCCAAGAAACCGCGTCGAATGTCAGTGGCTTCACTTGTCCGCAGACCGGTTTGGGACTTGGTTTGCGGAAACCATCCACTGCCCGGCAGGGCATTGCACAGCAATGTCCCGAGAGGGAGGGCCAGCGGCCGCGTGCGCCGCGCAAACAGGCCGGACACACGTCTGCTTCTGACCAGTGCCAAAATCAGCTTCAAATATGTCTTGCTTTGCAGCAGCTATCCACACAGGACATTGAACTCCGCTGCGCCTTACGGAATTCATACTGCTCTTTCGCTGTACAGCCCGTGAACATCTAAAATGCGCGACCAAAAAGAACATTCGTTATAGTTGCGCCAACTACTGGTTCAAAGGCCAGAAATGGATCATGCAGTAAATCGTAACAGCGTGATAGTTCGCATGGGAGCCCACTCTCAAACCTGACAAGCATCATCCTGGGTCGCTCTAACCCGCGCCGGTGTCTGCCCTGTCCAGGCACGAAACGCGCGATGGAAAGCATTGGTGTCGCGGTAGGCCAGCAGGCTGGCGACCTGTTTGACCGGCATGTCGCTATTGCGCAGGTATCTCAGCGCGAGAGATTTTCGCGTGTCGGTCAGAATGCCCTGAAACGTTACGCCCTCTGCTTGTAGTTCCCGCAGTAGCCCCGTGCGACTTCTTGACAGGCGTTCGCAAATATAGGCGATCGACGGGTCGCCGTCGCCAATGGCCCCGATCAAACAGGCACGGACGCGTTCTTGCATGCTGGTTGCCGTCGTGGCTTGCGCGAGCTGAAGGTCCTGCTCAACCGACGTCCAAAGCGCCGTATTTTCGGACACGAGAGACAGGCGCGCATCGTCAACAGCATAGATAACTTCTGGGTCACCTGTCTCTGGCATGGCACCAAACACGCCTGCCAATTCTTGTCGTTTTTCGATTGATCCTTGGAACTTCACCATTTCGGGCACAAGGCGTCGCGCGGTACACGAACACGCCTTCTCGTGAAGAAAGACGAGGATACCTGGTCCGAGGCATGCGGGGAAATCAAAGTTCTGATGCAAGAGCCGGATTGCGATACGCAAGCGACCTTTGTCATTTTTGACCGTTAGTGCAATTGGCCCAAAGATTGTTTTAAACTTTCCAAACCGTTCAAAACCACTGGCAAAACCTTTGCGGTTGTGGCAGGATTTTTTTTCCGCCTGGATGTCACCGCCTGCCCAACCTACCAAGTCTTGAAAGCTGTGCCAGCATTCGGGCACCTGATCCGTTTGCGTCACCCGGACGAGCCGCAGTTGGCCCTCCAGCAGTATTTGGTCGGCTCGGCAAGGCTTGCACGCCAAAGAATTGTCGCGCTCGAAGGGCTGCGTATTCAGCCCCAGTTGCGCCACCGATGGCATAGCGATTGTAAACTTGTTTGCTACCTGCAAGCCCTCTGGCGAAGGCATAGCTTCCCCCGAACCCGGCCGAGAGTGCTGGCATCATGATGTTTCCGGAAATCGCCCGAACCAAGAAAGGTGTTGCTATGATGAAACCCTTTGCCATCAGCACCATCATGAAAAATGGGATAAGGGCCCCTATGTTCGAGGCCCCCTCTGGGTCGCCAAGCTCGGCAAGAAGCGCCCGAGAAACGCCTGTGATCGTTGCGAACACGCCTGCGACGACGATAGGGTAGATCGCGAAGGAGATGAGTGCGGATAACCAGCGCGCGAAATAATCCTTGGTCACCTCGAACAGTGTCAAGAAGATCATCACTGGCGCAATGCCAATTAGCAGAGCGATCATGAGCCGGGACGCCACAACAATGAACGCCGCCAACCCGCCAAGAATCGAGAGCAGCAGAACCCCGAGTGTGTCCAACAAGGCACCGGCCATCCAGTTCAGCTCGGACCCCGCAGCATTCAGATATTCCCCGAGCGCTGCAATCAATTCGTCAAATTCCTCTGCAAACGTACCGGACGGGCCAGGTGATCCGCCGCCGACAGAAGCCACAAGGGCCCCGGCAATGCTGTCGATTCCGTTCAGTATTGCTGAGGCAAGCGCATTGAACTGGACCCAGTTGGCCGCGAAGACCCCTATCAGTCCGACCTTCACGGCCAGCCAAAAGGCAGTTCGGCCGTCCATGGCGCGATATTGGTAGATCATGTTGATGAAGACCAGAATGACAACCAGTGTTGTGCCCAGAACCAGCAACGTGCCGACCGTTGCTGCGACCGCACCAAACTGAGTTTCGGCAGCGGTATCTAGATACCCTTCGGACGTTTCCACGAAGTAGGTGACGACACTCATGGATTGCTACCAGTTGCCAGCTGCTTCGCAGATTGGCATGGCGGCGCGGCGCAGTTCATTTGCCTGCCGTCGGTATTCGGACGTCGCTTCGACAACGTCCCAGTATTCAGATGAAGCATAGCGCTCGGTGTAGAAGCGTACGGCGTTCTCCCAAGTTGGATACCGTGTGGGACAGTTGCAGTTTTGCGAGTCTACGACGCGCTCCATGCTTTGAGCCCGATATATCTGTTGGATCAAAAGGCGCTTATAGGATTCGCGCACATTGATGTTCTGCATCCATTCCGGCTCGGGTGGTTGGTCTGGACAAACATTTGGGTGGTTGTCGAGCGTCGGGATCAGGTTCCGCTCTGCTACGCCAGCAGTTGTGCCAAAGATCAAGAGCAGGCCAGCGACTGCAATAATCTGTGTCATTCCGATGCCGCCTTCATTGTACCAGTCTCACGCTTCAAGAAAGTGGTGTAGCCGTAATCGCCGACTTCGGCGGTGACGACCTCCCATCCTTCCGCGCCGCGCTGATTCAAGACACGTCGCATCTCGTCGTAGTCCTTTTGCTTCTTCACCGGAAAGGACAAGATATCATATTCAAAGGTCTTCATGGGGAAGTTCCAATTTCAGTTGCGCCGGGCAGGTAGAATTCGGTGATGCCGCGTTTGCCGTCATGGCGACCGGCCTGGATGATCACGTCGATGGAGTTTTCGATGTACTGGATCATGTCGGCATAGGTCATGGGGATCTCGGTCTTGAGTGCGGCGATCGCGAGCCGCTGCACGGCCAATTGCGGGGTTTCGGCATGTAGCGTGGTCATCGAGCCGCCATGGCCGGTGTTGATGGCTTCCAGAAAGGTCATGGCCTCCTTGCCGCGCACCTCGCCCAGGATGATCCGGTCGGGGCGCATGCGCAGCGTGGCGGTGAGAAGCACATCGGCGGTCTGGAATTCCGCGTCGCGATTGGCGATGAGGGTCACGGCATTTGGCTGGATCGGCAGAAGCTCGGCCGCTTCTTCGATGGTCACGATGCGTTCCTCGGATGGCACATAAGAGAGGATCTTGCGCGCGGCGACGGTCTTGCCGGTGGAGGTGCCACCCGAGACGATCATGTTGAGTTTGTTCTCGACGCAGAAGGCCAGCGCATCATCGATCAAACCCGCGGCCACCACTGCGCGCAAGGCACGCTTTTTTTCCAAGCGCAGGTCTTCGAGCTTGCGCTCTTTGCCATAGAGAAAATCGAGCGCAATGCCCTCGAGTGGCAGGCTCGAGAAGAACCGCAGGCTGATCGACATGGCCGAGAGCACGGCAGGCGGGGTGATGACCTGTGCGCGGATTGGGCGCCCCTTGTAGGTGATCGAGACCGAGACGATGGGGCGGTCCTTGCTCATCGTGGTATTGGCCGAGGAGGCGATCTGGTTGCCGAGGTCCCTGACCTGAACGCCCGTCAGCCTTTGATCCAGCGCGCGCATGAAGTGATCGCCCTGGAATTCTCCCCAGCAGGTCCCGTCGGGGTTGATGCAGATCTCGATGACATCGTCGCGGGCGGCGGCGTCGATCCGGTCAAGCGAGGTTTCCAGATAGCTCAGCGACATGGGCTCAGAATATCTCCAGATCGCGGTCGACCATGACCGTGACGCGGGCGCCCTGGTCGACATAGATGACGGGTCCGATGGAGAGGTAATCGCCAATGACGCTGTCCGTGGCATTTGCCAGATCATCGCCAACGTCTTCGAGAACGTCGGCGGCAGTCTCATCCTGGACCTCGGAGGCGGCGGCACTTGGCGCGGCCGAAATCAGCGAGATCAGGGCGGCCGACCCGAAACGCTCGGCAAAGCGCGTGTCCACGAAACCGGTGACGCCGGAGCGGCCCAGTTCATCGCCCCCGAAGGAGCTGATCTGGACGGTCTGGTTGTCGGGCAGGATAATCCGGTCCCAGGCGATCGTGACGCGGCGCTGCGCGATATCGACACCGGCGCGGTAGCGCCCGATGAGGCGGGATCCGCGTGGGATCAGGAGGCGCGCGCCATCGACGCTGTAGACATCTTCCGAGACCACGGCACGGGTCTGGCCGGGCAGGGAGCTGTCGAGGGCAGTTTCCATGACGGCTTGGATCATGGTGCCCTGTAGAATCGTGTTGGAGGGATTGGCGATCACCTCGGCCTGCGTCACCGTCGAGGGCAGCGCCCCGTTCAGCACGAAATCCGTCACCTCGCCAAAAGTGCGTTCGGTCAGAGCCGTTTCATTCGCTCCGGAGGCACCGCCAAAAGCGATGGTGGGAGAGGCGATGCGCCGCTCCTGGAAGGCGCGTTCCTCCGCGGCGCGGCGCTCCAGCTCGGCCATGCGCCGGGCTTCTTCCTCGCGGCGCAGTCGCTCTTGCTCGCGTTCGCGCAGCTCATCTTCCGTGGGGCCCGCTGGAGCGGGTTGCGGTCGGCTGGCCTCGAGTTGGGCCAGTTCCAGATCCATGCGGAGTTGCTCAAGGCTGCGATCCCGCGCCGTCAGTTCGTCCTGAAATCGTTGCTGTGCTGCTTCCGAGGCGGCTTGTAGCGCCGCGATCTGAGCAGTCAGCGCGTCAATTGCCTCTGCGGCGACGGTGTCTTCCTCGACAACTGGTTCAGGGGCGTTGCGCAACTCCTCGATCTGGGCCTGCAGGGCGGTGATCTGCGCCAGAAGCTCCGCGTTGGGCTCGACGGGGTCTGGTCCGACGAACACAATCTCGGGCTCGGGCGGTGGCAAGGTCTCGATAGCGCCAAAGCCGTCCCCCTCGTTTTGGAAGACGTCCGGGGTGGCCGTCGGCAAGGCTTCCTCTTCGTCGGGCTGTGAGAGGAGAAAAAGCAGGGCACCACCCGCGCCGATGATGAGGACCACGATCAGCGCGAGAAGGGGCGACCGGCGCTGCGCCGCCGTGGGGGCGCGGGCACTGCCTTTCTCAAGGGCGGCGAGGCGTTTTTCCAGCTCGGTGTTCCCAGTATCACTCATGAGGCGGCCTCCGCGGGTGGAATCGCCTCGATGCAGACCACCTCTTCGCCAAGTCGCAGGACCCATTGGCGGTTTACGCCGCTGACGCGGATCACGCCGTCTTCAGGAGTTTGCGTGTTGACCGTGCGCTCGCGGCCGCCCGCGTAGCGGAAGATCGCGGGCACAGGCGCGTTTCTTGGAAAGGCGAAATACGTGAACGTCCCGTCATCCCAGATGCGGGTTGGCGTGAACTCGGTCTGCGCGCTGGCACCGTAGTTGTAGTTCGGCGCTTGGGCCGCGATGGCCCGGGTCGGGCGCGCAGCGTTGTCCGGATAGCGGAACTGCACCACGTAGAAGGTCGGGCTGCGGACCTCCTGGACGTTGAAATAGTAGCTCCGGCGGTTCGTATAGACTGTCACATTGGTATGCACCCCGCGCGCGACGGGCTTGATTGCAAATGCCTGACCACCGGGGACGCCATCGATCTCGAAGCCCTCGGTGTCGCCGGCGATGATCGAGCGGATGCTTTCGCCCTCGCCGAACTCGATGGTGGTCACATGGGTGAGCGACACGCTGAGACGGTAGACCTGACCCTCCTGGTAGCTGGCCAAGCGCACTCGGCTGTCGTTGGGACCGCCACGCGGGATGGCTTCGGCAGAGGCGAGGCCGGGCAACAGGGCAATGACAAAAATAAGCGATCTTATAAACAACAATGTCAGTTCTCCAATCTGTCGGAGCGGATGGAATATTCGAGGACGGTGAAGCCGAATGGATTGGTCCAGACCTCATCGATGGAGCGGCGGGTCTCCGGGCGGAACCCGAAGAGAAGCGTCGCAGTGAAGAGGCCGGTCTGGGTGCCGTTAATGGACGTCAGGCGCTTGCGCAGGCGGACCGTCGCGCGGTTGGTTCCGATCCGGTTTATGCTGAGGATTTCCACGTCGAGCCGAGCATTGGGGCCATAGACCGTCGGCGGGTAATTCTCGTTGGCGCTGTTCCAGATCTGGCGCAGCCCGCTCTCGGCAGCTCCGTCCGAGCGGCGAAGGACGCTGCGGATGCGCAGATCGTTGTCGAGCTGATTGTAGACCTCCCGGTCGGTCACATAGCGGAACACCTCCGCCTCGATGATCGCCTGGTTGGCAGTCACCGAGGAGGCGCCCACCGAGGCTTCGGGGAGTGCAAAGCCGGTGGCGGGATCATAGGGGACAACGACGGGGGGCGGGTCGACATCGAGGATCGAGACAGCCGCGGCACTCAGACAGCCGATGATACCGAAGACAAGGCCCATCAGGCCAAGGCGTTGCCAGAGCCGTTCGCGGCGTAAGGCACCATAAACCAGTTCTTCCTCGATGATTTCTTGTTCAGTCGCCACCATTCATGCCCCCGCTCGGCGTTTCGAAATGAGTTGAATCGGTTCTTCGCTGCCTCTCGCTGCGCTCGAACGCGAAAACCGATCTTTGATTTTGTGGATCAATTTCGAAACGCCTTAGTCGGCCCGGAGGTTTGGCAAGGTGAAATCCATGAAGCGCTGCTCTTCGGCGATGGTGGCGGCATCGATCACGCCGCCGGTGCCATCGCCCACCGTTTGAATCGCTTCCAGCTGCCACATTGCCACGAGGGCGATGGCCAATTCAGCTGTCACGCGCGTGTTGAGATCGACGCTTTGCTTGAGCTCTTCCATGTCGTCGATGAGACCCACAAGGCGGTCGACCCGCTCGAGCGATTGGCCGGCATCCTCATAGCTGTTCTGGGCCGCCGCCGAGACAAGGGCACCGGTGGTGGCCTGCGTCGCCACACGGTTGGCCCCGGGATTGCCGCTGGTGGCCATTTCCGAGAGCGTGTCTTCATCGAAGCCGAGATCGGCCAGCACCCGGTCCATCTGGGTTTCGATTTCGCTTGCGCCGGAGCCCGAGAGGCCCGAGAAATCCCCAGTCTTGATCGCCTCAATAGTGGCGAGGATGTCCCCGAACTCTTGGTCGAGCAGACCGTTCAACTCGTCTTCCATTTCCGTCCGGATGATTTCGGGAAGCTCGGCAAGGCGGGTGAGCGCTTCATAGGTTCTTTGCAGCTCTGCGAGTTGATCCGTGAGAAGGCCGAGCTGTTCGCGGAGCTGCGTCAGCTGCTCGTTTTGCAGGATCTCGTCTTCGATCATCTGCCGCAGCTGCTGGATGTTTTGCGCGATGTTCTGGGTGTCGACGACCGGTACACCTTGTGCTGCGGCAGGGGGTAGGGCGCTGAACTGCAAGCCAACGCCAAGTGTCGTGGCCAAAGCTGTCCTCAAGAGCAGATGTCCCATCATTCAATCTCCCTGATCGTAAAATCCATGAACGCGCCTTCGGCCATGCGGGCGCTGGCCTGGGCCAGCTCTTCGGCAGAAAGCACGCGGGTGCGGGCGGCCTGAAGCCGGATGCGGGCAGCGACGAGGCGCACGAGTTCGGCGCGGGCATAGGTGTTGAGTGCGATGCTTTCCTGCACGTCTTCAGTCTCGGAAATCCGTTCGACGATATCCGCAATACGCAGGGCGGCTTGCCTGATCGCGGCGGGCGAGTTGTTGCCATAGAAGGCCGCGCCGTGCCCGGTGATTGAGAGGTTGGCATTGGCCAGAAGCGCGGGGTCGATCGTGCCGAGGGCGTCGATCCCGCCGATACGGCTTAGATAGAGATTGTAGCGTTCAGGGATGACCGACACGTAGTGCTGGGTCTCGCGGAAGGGTGGCACGCCGCCATACTCGAAGACCCGGCCGGGTCCGGCGTTATAGGCCGCGAGGGCGTTGATGATGTTGCCATCGAATGTGTTGAGCTGGGTCGCGAGATAGCGCGCGCCGCCATGCACCTGCAGATAGGGGCTGTCGTAATATTCCGGGTTGATGCCGAGATCGCTGGCGGTGCCAGGCATGATCTGGGTGAGGCCATAGGCGCCGACGGGAGAGCGTGCACCGATGGTGAAACGGCTTTCCTGCCAGATCAGCGCTTGCAGCAGCGCGCGCCACTGGACGGACGAGAGCCCTGCGCGGCCAACACCCGCAAAGCCGCTGGTCTCCTGAGCCACGCGGATGATGAGTTGCTCGATGGTCTCAGACGCATCCCCGAACATCTGCGCACCGCCGGGATTGGGATCGATCTCGCCCGTGCCATAAACGGCTTCTACGGCGCGGTCGGGATCGCCGCTGCCGTTTTCTAGCCCCGAGACCATGGCGGGCAGTCCCTGACCGCCGAAGCTGGTCTGGGCATCGAGGATGCGTCGGAGGGTTTCCAGCTGCTCCCGCTCGATCTCGGCGATGAGTTCGCGCAGGGCAAGCTTGTCCGCCTGAACGGCCAAGTCTGCTTCGCGGTCGCCGGTCTCGACGATATCGCGCGCGGTCAGCCCGCTGTCATTGGTCGGCACACCTTGGCCCAAGGCGAGACCGGGCAGCAGGCAAAACGCGAGGATATGAGGCAGGCTAGACTTCAACGTCGCCCTCCGGCGCGCCGAGCGGTGCGAAGTGGCAATCCTGGCCGGTCGCTGCCGTCGAGACGAGAAAGGAAAAGCAATTGGCCTGCGGCTCCCGATACTGGGTGCAGGAGGCCAGCGCGCCGAGCGCAGCCAAAGCGATAAAAATACGGATCATGAAAGCCTCCAAAAATCTGGGCGGTCGCGGTAATCGGCGCCGACAAGCGCTTCTCCCTTTTCCATGCCGCCAAGGATCGTGAGATTGGGCCCGAGAGCACTGAGATCGGCATCGACGACGATTGAGCCCTGATCGTCGCGGATCAGTGCGAGGCGGCTGTTGCTGCCCGTGTTGAGAAGGATGTCGAGCTCCTTCTCCGTGAGGTTCAGCATGGCGTAATCCGCGGGTTGCGCGCGGATATTGGGCAGCAGGATCTGTGTCGGAACTGCCTCGACGATGGTCTTGCCGGTCCGGGTGCGCTCGAGCTGGCTCGCGTATTGCGTCATCATGACCGCGACGGTGTTCTGCTTGCGCGCGGTCACCAGCCAGTTCGACAGCCGCTCGGCGAAATACGCGTTGTCGAGCGCCTTCCAGGCCTCGTCGATCACGATGATGGTGGGGCGGCGATCCTCGATCTCGCGTTCGACCCGGCGGAAGAGATAGGAGAGGACCGCCATCCGTTCCTTGTCGGCCTCGCTGTCGAGAATGCCGGTGAGATCGAAGCCCACCACATCGCCTTTGAGCGAGAAGGTATCTTCCAGCGACTGCCCGAATATCCAGCCATATCGGCCGTCTTCGGTCCACTCGAGCAGGCGCTGGTGCAGATCGCCGCCATCATCGGTGGACACAAAAAGCGACGCGAAATCCCGCCAGTTCCGCAGGGCCGGATTGGTGGCCTGCGCGTTCTGGCGCACGACCTCCTGGATGCGGTTGGTCTGCGCCGGGGTCAGGGGCTTGTCGGCGCGGTAGAGCAGGGTTGTGAGCCAATCCGAGAGCCAGGCGGTGCCGCGCGCATCGGTCTCTGTCCAGAGCGGGTTGAGACCCGTGGGCTGGCCGGCGTTCAGGGAGGCGTAGCGCCCGCCATTGGCGCGCACCGCCATCTCCATGCCAAGACGGTAATCGAAGACGAAGATCCGGGCGCCCGCGCGACGGGCCTGGGTCATCAGAAAGGCCGACAGCACCGATTTGCCGGACCCGGGCCGCCCCATGATCAGGGTATGGCCGCTGGTCGGTTCTTTATCGGGCAATCCCTGCTCGTGATAGGAAAACCGGTAGGCGCTCTGCTCCGGCGTGGGCAAATATGTGACGACCCGGCCCCAGGGGGTAAGTGCTGCAGGTTTGCCGAGCTGTGTCCGGTGGAAGGCCGCAAAATCCGCGAAGTTGCGGTTGGTGACGGCGCTGGCGCGGACGCGCTTTGGCTGGTTGCCGGGGTGCTGGCTGAGGTAATGCGCCTTGGCCGCGACCCGCTCGCCAATCATCTTCACGCCTTCGGTTGCGGCGGCGTTCACGATCTCGGCGCTGAGGGTTTGCAGTTCTTCGAGCGTGTCGCAGAAGAGCGTCACGACCATGTGGTGCTCGCCGAAGCTTTGGCGCTTGGCCTCGAGATCATCGGCGGCGATGTCGAGGGCCTCCAGGAGCGAGAGGGCTGCGTCCTGGCTGGCCTGCATCTGGCGCTTTTGCCGCTTGATGCGGCCCGCCATGAGGTTCGAATTGATCGGCGTGAAGGAGTGCGTCACGATCATGTCGACCGGCAGGTTCAGCATGTCGAACATGGTGCAGGAGGTGCCTTCCGAGTATTCTCCGATGGTGAAGCTCTTGCCGTAGCGGTGGCCCACGACGCCCTCGGAAAGCTCGAAATGGTCTCCGTGGAACGTCACGCGGGTATTGGCGACGTTGAAGGACAGAAAGCCGTAGGTGTTGGCCGGGTAGAGCGGCAGCTCGGTGCCCGTGTTGAGCGCGCCCAGAAACCCGACCAATTCCCCAGATGCGGCGGAGAGAAGCCGCGGCTTGAGCTCGGTGAGGCCGGACAGAAAGACGTTCACGGCCTCGCCCAGGCGCTGCAGGCGTTTGCGGGTCTCCTCCTTCAGTCGGTCCGGCGCGCTGCGGCTCAGGAACGGCAGGAGGCTTTTGGGGGGTGGGCGGTGAATGACGGTGAGCGTCAGCGTCTTGTCGCGGAGCCCGCTGGTCTCGAGTTTCGCGCGCCAGCGCCGGTCCACCTCGCCCGCGAAGCTGTCCTCACGGATCGGGTCCAGATCCGGTTTGATCGCCTTGGAGACCTTGTGGACGTAATAGCTGAATTCCGGCCCAAGCTGCGCGATAATGCGGGCAAAAAGCGCTGTCACCTTGTCGAGATAGGCATCGTCCGTCGTGTAGCTGTTGATCCCCTCGAGCCGAATGCAGCGGAAGAGCTCGTTCACCCGTGTCCGCACGGTCTGGTCGTCAACGAGGCTCACATAGGGCAGCATATGCGCGAGGCGGGTCTCTCGCGCATACCAGTCCGGCGTCATCGTGCGGGGATCGAGCGCCTCGTCACGGGCTTCATCACGGGGCATAGCTGTCCCCGCCATGGATGCTGCGGTTTCGCGTGGGTGGCGTCTCCTGCAGCGACGTCATCATCACGTCGATGAAACGCGGGTCCCAATCCGCGGCTTTCCACAGCACCGGATAGAGTAAGGCGGCGACACCCAGCACTACGATGTGCTGGACCCAGACGAACAAGAGCACCGAACCGAAGAGCCAGACCATCGCATACATGATCGGCAGGCCCATTAGCTTGGGCGGGCGTACGAGGCCGAGAAAGAGAGGTGAGCGCTCAGCCACCGGCAAAGACCGCAGCAACGATCGTCGGGGCAGCCGCGACACCGGCGATGCCGACAAGCACCCAAAGCGCCTGGCGCAGATCGATGATGTTGAAGAACCAGCTGAGAAAGACCCCGAGTACGGCCAGCGTCGCGATGACAACGCCAAGGGGTCCGGTCAGCGCATCGACAATGCCCTGCAACAGGCTTTGGATCGGGGAGAGATCGATGCTCTGTGCAAGTGCGGGCTCGGCAATGAGCAGGGATAGTGCCAGCGAGGCGACAAAGAGGTTTGGAATCCAACTTGTTTGGAAAAAGCGGTATCGCCAATGCACTGCCGCGCTGCGCGCTCTCGTGACATTGCCGATAAGTGTTTTGAGGAATGATTTCCAAAAAGGTTGGGACATCATGAATTTGATCCTTCCAATCGGGCCACGACAGCCATGACGCGGGCCACGTGGTTCTGGGTTTCTCTGTAAGGTGGAATGCCACCGTACTGGCGTACGGCGTCCGGCCCGGCGTTGTAGGCTGCCAGCGCCAAATGCGGATCGCCGAAGCTTTCCAGCATCATTGTCAGGTAGCGGGCGGAGCCGTCGAGGTTCTGCAGCGCTTCATGAGGATCCACACCGAGATCTCGGGCAGTAGCAGGCATCAATTGGCCCAGACCAATGGCGCCCGCGCTCGAGACGGCATTCTGCCTGTAGGCGCTTTCCACCTCGATATTGGCCCGGTAGAGAGCCAGCCAATCCGTGACGGACAGTCCCGCGCGGCGCAGGCCGGGATGGCCGACATAGCGCAGGGCTGTTGCCTCGATGCCCAAGAGAACGTCTGCGCGGGTCAGGGGTGCTGGCTGGGCGAGTGCCGCAAGCCTCAGCGAGTCAAGTTCGAAAGCTGCTTCAGTCTCACCAAGAATGGCCAAACCATCGGACGCCGATCCCAGACCAACGCCGTCATTGTAGTTTCGAGCAAAACCGCTCTGAGACCGCGACGGGGTCAGAGAGCCGTCGCTCTCCATGATCAGGACCATTTGCGCTGAGGCAGGTGCTGCGACCAGCCAGAGACAGACGAGGTTAGTTGCCAGTGCCCAAGTCTGATGGGGCTTTGTCTGGCGGGGCGAGTTTATGCGTGCGGCTTGTACCCGCCTCAAGCGGCAGGTCGATATGCGCAAAGCCAAGGCCAATGAAGAAAGACACCACGCCGGAGATCGTCTTGAACTCGCGGATCTTGATATCGTTGTAGGTCGTCCGCGTGCGGGCGGTGACGAGGAGCTTTTCCACCCCGTCATCAGAGACAACGCGCATGATCCAGACCCCGTAATAGCTGGGGCCTTTCTTATGTGCTGATTCCTGGCACAGGATTTCTGCGCTATAGCCGCTTTCCACGAGCTCGCGGAACCTGGCTTCCGTAACCACATTTGGTGCTTCGATGTCCCAGTTCATGGCCCGGCTCACGCTTTCTCCAATGGCGCGACCCCAGGCATTCCCACTTGAAGCCTAGAGTTACGATAGTATACTATCAACCGCAAGATGTAATATCATGCTTTAGCTGTAGTTTGGTTACGCAAACACTAGTCACGGCCAGTGTCCGCGATCAAGGAGATAACAGGTTTGAGAAACCGCAGGTTGAGAGGCCAACACCTATTGCGGGCTGTACCGATACTCCTGGTTGTCCCTGGCGCGGGTTTCGCAGAATCCTGCTTCGCCCCGGCCCGTCCTTTCCTGCCAAGCGATTCGCAGGCAGCGCGGGACTATGCAGACATCATCCGTGGCGATTTCGAAGATTACATCCAGGATATCCAGAGCTACTTCCGTTGCCTAGACGGCGAACGGGCGCGCGCCTTCGAGGAAGCGCGCGAAGTCAGCGAGGACTATGGCCGATTTCTGCAATTGGTAGGGGATTGATGGGCAGCCTCGGGAGCATCAGACTTGCAGCCCATGGAAACCAGACGCCGATAACACCCTCATATATCTACTTTTTAGATAACAGATTTCATCCGCTAGCGACGTCACAAAAGGTATGTGACGCGTGGCAAAGACAATCAGAAGCAAAGGGCAGGTGGCACTCTGCCAGGCGTTGGTCGACGCTCGGATCAAGGCAGGCCTTGGCCAAGATGAATTGGCGACCAAGCTCAGATGCCACCAATCCCTCATTGCCCGCCTTGAAAGCGGTCAGCGCCGGGTCGACGTTGTCGAGCTGGTCGTTCTGGCGCGCGCCATCGGCTTTGACCCGTTCGAGGTTCTGGCGATCGTTGAATCCGCCACGGAGCCCGACCACAGGATTTAAAGCCAATGAATTGTTGAGAAAACCGGAACCCATTTTCCCGGTCTGATGATCATTCTCTCATCGAGGACCAGGTAGCCAAAATCAACGAAGGCTGGTGCATGGTCGTAGTGAACACTCTGCAACCACACGCCGCATTTCGCAGCGCCACAGTGCAGGAAGTCAGTAAACAGTGAACGATGATAAGGGTGAGGGCGTCGCGATCGCCAATCTGATCGGGACCGATGGGTGCAGTGTTGTTGGTTGGGTTTATCGCTGGAGTACAGGCTCACATGCGGTGATGTGGGACGTCCAAGGGCCCCAGCCGGTATCGGAAACCCGGCCGGATATAAGTGACGAACAGAAGCAAGAAATCGACTTCGATGCGCTGACGAGGATCGGAAGAAGCGACGACAGGTGAACAGAGCGAACCCGCAGTGTTTGCCGAAACGCCAAACAGCATGTGGACCGAGACGCGTATGCGGTGCGGTCGTACACGCCAAAGGAGCCGTCTTCCGAGACAAATCTACGTGGCGGCAGGTCAGTAGTTCACCTGCTCGAACCCGTAGTTGCCCTCATAGTCACGCCAATCGACGAAGACGGATCGGTGATAAATGCTAGGGCAATGCTCGCCCCAGCGTTCAAGACCTACGTGAGCCGAAGGAAGGGCAGTGACGGAAGACCTTTGCCAGGCGAAGTCACCTTGGGTCCCATATGTGCCGAGGACCACGGTCGCACTTAGGTTGCAATCCCCATCTCGCCCGGATTCGTGCTGGCGGGCATAGCGAACGTCAAAGACGCGGATGGACCGCACAAAATTGAACTCCGGACCGCTGATATCGATATCAGCACGATCCTGAACAAGGCGAAGCACGAAGTCTGCTGGAATGCCGCCCGTTCCGGTTTCTGGAGAGCGCCAAACGGCATTTGTTGATTTTGTTTGGACGGCAACATCATTGCCTGGAAACGATTGGTGGGGCGAATAGTCCTTGGCGTGAAACAAGGTTTCGAAGATCCGGCCTACATTGCTCGGATGCCGTTCGGTCTCATAAGATGCGCCCATAGGACAGCGCCAAATCTGTAGTGGTGGTTCCACAGGCCATGGCGTGATGCGACGAATGAACTCGGCGCGGGCACGGCTGCAAGGCACGGAAGCGGGCCAACCCCCGGACAGACAGAGGAGGATTGCGCAGTCGATTGGGTAGGTTTGAGCCTTTGTGATGCTCGGCAGCCAACCAGCCGCTAAAGTGATTGCTGCGGTTAGGCATAGCGACAGTCTCTTGAGTTGAAAGCGCATGGTAGGGGCCCCTTTGTCGGACACCATCGTACCTTCAATAATATACTAACGCAAACTGTGAGCGATACCTGAACCGCGACTCTTGTCGAGCTCAGGGTAGGGGTGTCATCGCATTTCCTCCAACATCTTTTCGCGAAAGACCTCGGCTGGCGTTTTCCATCCAAGGCACTTGCGCGGCGTGTTGTTGAGGCGATCACAGATCACCTTCATATCGTGATCTGTGCATTGCCGGATGTCGCGTTTGCGGGGCAGCCACCTTCGAAGGCGTCGGTTTGTGTTCTCGACTGTGCCTTTCTGCCAGGGGCTGGAGGGGTCGCAAAACCACGTCTGGGTTCCGATCTCGGCTTGGAGGTGCGGCCAACTGACAAACTCGGTTCCGCGGTCAAAAGTAATGGATCGACGGGCGACGAGGGGGAGGTCTTTGAGAGACTTCATGATCTTTCCCATGACCGGTTTGGTGCGCTTATTCGGGTTCTTCAGGATCACGGTGAAGCGGCTGACGCGCTCAACCAATGAGGTAACGTTGGACTGGCCAAGCTTTTGTTTGAACAGCATCAAATCAGCTTCCCAATGGCCAAACTGACGGCGATGAGCGACATCATCGGGTCGGAACAGAATGCTGACATCGCGGTGGAATTTGGGTTCTCTGCGCCTTCTGGTGCGACGTGGTCTGCGGGCGACACGATGGGTCGGTAGATACCACCACAGGTCTTCGCGCTGACCTTCTGTGGAATAGATGTAACGATAGATGGTTTCTTGGCAGACCCTAAGCGGAGCACCCTCGTGGATCATGCGGTTACTGATCTGCTCGGGTGTCCAACCGTTCCTGATGCGCTCTATCACACGTTTACACAGCTCAGGATGTTTAATCAGCTTGCGCTCTCGAGCACGACGTTCCGCTTGCATCAGGTGGGCAGCAGCACCGTAATAGCCATCGCATCCCGGCATGCTCTCGTCCGAGAAATGGTTGCGCTTTAGCTCGCGAAATATCGTTGATCTGCAGCGCTTCAGAACGCGCGCCATCTCGTCAACTGGGACCTTCGCGTGTCTCCAGCGTTCTATCTTGCGTCGTTCTGTGATACTCAGTTGATCGTAAACGGCTCCCATACCGATTCCTCCCGTTAGATAAACTACTGTTTTCTAACAAGAGTCGCACTTGAAGCTAGCGCGCGCCACACTAAGTATATTGCACCCATAATACAGGTTATGTAAAAACACGACTGTAATTTACATTAAGTGCTCGAATAATCGCCATCGACCACGCGACAAGATGTAGAAGCCGAGCAATCAATCTGTGTCAAAAGAAACTCCTTGAAGCTCTAGTTGGTAGAGGTTCTATGGTACATTAAACGCCGTTTCTCGTGTCACGGCATTCGCCAGACAAAGCTGGAAGAGTATAGTATGCTGACTAGACGACATTTCGTGATGACCACCGCCGCCCTCTTTTCTGCCCCGGTTGCCAGCCCGGTGCTGGCAAATACCTGGCCGACCGAATCGCAGAAGGTTGCCTGGGACGCACAGGTGACGCCGCCCGGCTTTGACCCGGCAACCTCGAACCCCTGGGGCTTACATCCGCGGTTTCTCCCGACCCGGGTGGCCGCGAAAGACGGGCTGACACCGGGCGACATTCATGTCGATGCGGTTGCGCGCTACCTTTATCACATCGAGGAGGGCGGGACTGCCATGCGCTATGGCGTCGCCATTGCTCGTGGTGATCTATACGAACCAGGTACATACACGATCAAGCGTAAAGTCAGATGGCCGCATTGGCAGCCGACGCAGAACATGATCGACCGCGACCCAGAACTCTACGCTGATATCGCCGACGGTATGGAGCCCGGACCTAAGAATGCGCTTGGGTCGCGAGCTCTCTATCTCTTTCTCGGCGACCGGGACACTTATCTCCGCATTCACGGTACGCCACAGCCGAGAAGCATTGGCGGTCGTGCAAGTTCCGGCTGCGTCAGAATGGTCATGGCGCACATAAACGAGCTTTATCCCAACGTCGATATTGGTTCGACGGCTTTCCTCTACTCGGCCGAGGACAGTGTCACTGCGGGAAGCTGAGGCCGTGTACCAAAGCACCATCGGTCAGGGAAAGTGACGGGAGTTTATCCTAGCCGGGGAGCACTTCGGATTACTGAACCCCGCTAGGCCGCCGGCGCGGTACAAATCGGATTTCCGCGAGGTGTTCGGAGCGGCACCAGGGTAACTTCCACGGGACCGTTGTGCAGATACCAGTAGCAGCCGTCTTCCGGCAAAAGGCGCGCGGACTGAAGATCCTGACCTGTTGCGGCCATAGCGACGACTGCCTCCGGCAGTGGTCTGTTTTGTGCAGTGTCGGGCCCGCCAGGAATAGAAGCGGAACACGCTCCCAACAAAAACGCTGCTGGGAGAAGTAAGCCAAGATGAATTCGCATATTTAAAATTTCCGCCCTTAGAACAACTTAACCTGAGTACCAACCTCGGCTAATCCAAACAACTCTTCGATATGTTCGTTGTAGAGGCCGATGCAGCCGTTCGACGATTGTCGACCGATCTTGCGCGTGTCACCTGTGCCGTGAACGCGGTAGTACTGCCATGACAGATAAAGGGCGTGTGTTCCAAGGGGATTGTCGGGGCCAGGGCCAACGAAATCCGGCCATTCGGGATTGCGCTCCTTCATCGACGGCGTAGGTCGCCAGCTCGGGCCATCCACCTTGCGAACGATTTCGGTGTAACCGCGCCGCGTCAACTCCTCCGTAAGAGGGACGCTGGAGGGGTAAAGCTTGTAGACGTTTTCGTCTTCCGACCAGAACTGCACCGCGCGGGAGTCAATGTCGCAGAGAATCGCGCCATTCCGCAGGTTGTCAAAATGATCTTGCCAGGACGCAACCCTAAACCCGGAAATATTGCTTCGCACCGCCGGTGCCGCCAGACCCTCGCTTGTCTGTGCCATGGCCCTACTGGTCGCGAGAACCAACCCACTTGCTGCTGCACCAAAGAGTGCAGTCCGGCGTGTGAACGGTCTGTCGTTAGCTCGTCTCATCAAGAAAACCTCTGGTCTCGTTATTTTTCCCGGTTCTAAGACCTACACCCGCTAGAGCTTCAATATGTTTCTGCTCACAAACCCGTGAGATTGAACTCGGTCATGGCATCAAAGAAATCTGCGGGTTTTTTGGAGGTAGGTTCGGTAAGCATCCCCATAGCGATCAATCAACCAGCGCTCTTCGGCGAAGGTCGCAAGGATCAATGCCGCGACGCCGGTGATAATCACCGGCCACGCGAGGATTGAGGCGGAGAGCAATCCGATCCCGATGAGGATCGCCATGTCAGCCACATATTGAGGATTGCGGGAGAAGCGGTAAAGGCCACGGGTCCGCAGAACGCCTTCATCACCACTCGTCACCGCTATTCCAAGTTGCATCACACCGGACCAGACAACGGCATTGCCCAGAACGATCAGACAAAGCCCTAGACCCCAACGTATGATCCATGGGAAGTCGAGCTCACCCCATTCTAGCAGACCCAAAACGATGGCAGATCCGAAGCCGACGCACGTAAGTCCCCAGACGACAATCTTGTGGGCTCCTGTAGAGTGAATCGGCGGCCAGACACGTCGCTCCGGTTGGAACATGGACCAGAGTATACCCGCGATCAGCAACAGATTGGCCGCACAACCCAGCACGAGAACCACGGTTTTGAGGTCACCCATGACCATACCTGTCGGCGTCCCGATGTTTGGTTGCTGAGCGTTCAAACTCCAGCGTTGAGTGGTCGATCCCGAATTCCTCGTCGAGGCGGGTCTTGATTGCCGTCTTGATGTTTTCGAGGTCATCCCAGCGGTCCTCGGCGATTACGACGTGGGTATCGAGCGCCGCACGATGCTCCTGCATCTGCCAGAAATGTGCGTGATGAACTTCCTCGACTCCGTCCACGTCCTCCACGGCCGCGATAACCTTGTCCGTGTCGATATCGGGCGGGCTTCCCAACATCAGGGTGCGGATTGGGCCACCGATCTCGCTGAAGGCGAGCCAGAGGATATAGGCGGCAATCCCGATGGTGATCGCCGGATCAACCCAGCGGACATCGTAGAGAAGGATTAGAACGCCACCGACGATCACGGCCACAGACGCCAGCGCATCGCTGAGGTTGTGGAGGAACAGCGCCCGGATGTTCACGCTGCCTTTCTGCATCGAATAGGTCAGCCACGCGGTGAGGGTATCGATGAACAGCGCCACACTGCCCAGGATGACCACGGTCCAACCCGCGACTTCGGGCGGATCAACAAACCGCATCGCGCCCTCATAGACCAGATAAAGGCCGATGATGATCAGCGAGGTATAATTGATAAGCGCGGCGACGATCTCGACCCTGCCATATCCGAAGGTCATTTTCGCATCGGCCGGGCGGCGCGCGATCTTGCGCGCGCCGAATGCGATGACGAGCGACGCCATGTCGGAGAAGTTGTGGATGGCATCCGCGATCAGCGCGAGGCTGCCGGATAGTATCCCGCCGACAATCTGCGCGACCGTCAGGAGGCCGTTTGCCCAGATGGCAATGGCAACCCGCCGGTCGCCTTCTTTAGGCTCCATATGGGCATGATCATGCGGCACGAGAAGCCTCCTCATGGCCGTGGTTTGGCCGGCTGAGCCCTGGAACGCTTGGCAAACGACCAGCGCGGATCGCCCTGACGCGGGCATTCATCCAATGGCGAATGAGGTGCCGATAGATCCAGTCGCGCAGCGGGCCTAACGCCTGACGATGGTGCTCATAAAACATGTCAGGATTATCGAATGTTCCAAAATCGCGGGCGTTGCCGGTCTTCTGGATATATGTACTCTCCCCCGTCCATCCGACTGGCGGTGCGCTCAAGCAGTCGGTCCCGGCACCGTAGCCGCATAGGGACTGAGTCTCGGAAAACGACCGCTGCAAGGCCAACAGGAAGGATGTGTCGAGGATGAAGCCCTCAAGATCGACCCATTCTGCCTCGGTCTCGACCTCGATCCATGAGTGGAGGATTTCTGCGGGTGCGATCGGATAGATCAGTTCAGGCACGACGCCCCGTTGCAACGCTTTGTGGATTGTGAACCCGTGCAAGCGGCATCTTACGCCGACAGCGCGTAGAAGCGCCATCAGCAGCGTTCCCTTCGTGTTGCATTGTCCATACCTGTCATTGAGTACTTCGGAGGCAGGAATGTCGTCGGCGCGGTTATAGCCAAAGTCGATCTCGTTTCGCACGAAGTCGTAGATTGCACCAATTCGATCATGCAACGGCAAGGTTCCCCACCCCCGGTCGGCGATCAGAGCGGCAAGTGAAGGATGCCTGACATCCAAGAGTGGCGTCGACGAAAGCAGCGGGTCAACAGGGGTCATGAGCGTTTCCTAGAATCAACTATACAAAGATGATAGTTTCTACAGTCACTGTAGCTTCAACCTTTATCTTGTGGCGACGCGAGAGACTATTCTGGTTGGTGATTGTGAACTGCCTTGTGATGCTCGTCATGCGCGTCCCGCAGGATGCCTATGCCGCCCCACGCCGCGATGCCAGCCACCGCGACCCCGACAACGAGGTCGGGCCAGTTGCTGCCCAACCACCAAACGAGACCGCCCGCGATCAGGATGCCGCCGTTCGATGCGAAATCGTTGAGGCTGAAGGTGTTGGCGGCCCGGATGTTCACGTCCGGTTCCTTCAGTCGCCCGAGCAGCCAGATGCAGGCGAGGTTGACGACCGCAGCGATCAGCGACATTGCGATCATCAGAGTTCCGAGCGGTTCGGAACCGCCGACATAGCGCCGCCAAGCGTCAATCAGAATGCCAACCGCAAAGATCAGAAGCAATCCGCCGGATACGTTCGCGGCACCCCGCTTCCACTTCGACGACCGGGACAAGGCCAGAAGGCTGATGCCATAGACGAGGCTGTCGGATGTGTTGTCGAGACCATTGGCGATCAGGGCGCTGGAATCGCCGATAGCTCCCGTGGCGAAGAACCCCGCAGCGATTGCGAGATTGAGACCGAGAACAATCCAGAGCGTCTGGCGCTCTTTTTCATTCTTCCCGCTGAATTCGCTTTCGACCATCGAACTGGCAAACCTTCCGATTTCTAAGAAAGGGGGCAGAAACGCCCTCTTCGGATGAAGCTGTCAAAAAGATATATAGAACCTCTAGCGACTATAGATCCAAAATAGCTTATTTACGTCCCTCTGGGCACCGAAAGAATAATCGCGGCACCGATCAAACAGATGGACGTCCCTATGAAGTCCCATCTGTCAGGTCGCTCGCCCTCGACGAACCACATCCAGAGCATGGAGGCCCCGATGTAGATGCCGCCATAGGCTGCGAAAGCGCGGCCCGCTGCGCTGGTTTCGACCTGCGCCAGCAACCAGCCGAAAAGCGCGAGCGCGATTATGCCGGGTGCGAGCCAGAGCGGTGATGCCCCAAGACGCCACCACGCCCAGATGGCGAAACACCCGCTGATCTCCGCGACAGCAGCCAGCGGATAGGCAATTGCGGCGTTCAAGCCCCAATCTCGTCGTGCTCGGTGAGACATTCCGCATGGTCTCGAAGGACCTCCAGAACCTTGCACTCCGCAACGCTGTCACCGTCGCACTCGGCGACCATGCGTTTCAATTCCTTCTTAAGCGCTTGCAGACGCTTGATCCGCTGTTCGACTTGGTGGAGTTGCCGACGCGCGATCGAATCCGCCTCCGCGCAGGATTGGGACGGGTTGTCCGAGAGGTCCAGCAGCTCCCGGATGGAGTCGAGCGAAAATCCGAGCTGGCGTGAGTGCCGGATGAAAGCCAGCCGGTCGAGGTCCTTTTCAAAGTACCGGCGCTGGCCGCCTGCGGTCCTTCCGGCCTCGTTCATCAAACCGATTTGTTCGTAGTAGCGGATCGTCTGAACCTTGGTTCCGGTTCTCCGCGAGAGTGTTCCAATTGCCAGCATGTGCGATCCTTCAATCTACAAAGACTGTAGCTTACTGAAGAGCCAACTCCATTGAAAAGACAAAGGTTTCACATCAGCGTGACTTCGGACAACAAAAAGTAACTTTTCGCTTGAACCTCTATCTGCTGTAGCTTGTATCCTGCGCACAGACGAACTGAACAGGTGGGTAGCGCAAGCAATGAAGAAGGTCCGGATAGTTCTCTGGTCGGCAGTGGTTGTCACTGCGGCGGTGTCAGCCACGCTTTGGATGACTGAACGCAATCAGGGACCGGTCGCCGCGCGTGTTGATCCTGAGGCCGAGAGTTTCACTGCGGATTTTGAGCTGACGGACCATACCGGTATGGTGCAGACCGACGAGGATTTCCGGGGACGCTGGATGCTCGTCTTTTTCGGATTTGCGAACTGCCCCGACGTGTGTCCCATGGGGCTCGCAACCATCGCGCAGGTCATGGACGAGCTCGGCACCCAAGGTTCCGCCGTCCAGCCCCTGTTCATCACGGTCGACCCTGAAAGGGATACGCCAAGCGCTCTGGCCAACTACGTTCCCCAGTTTGGTCAGGGAATCCTTGGGTTGAGCGGACCGCCGGACCAAATCGAACGCACTGCCGAGACCTTCAAGATCTACTACCAGAAGATCGAGGAAGCCTCGGCGCCCGACGGCTATACGATGGGGCATACGTCGTCCTTCCTTCTCTTCGATCCGGAAGGCGAATTTGTCCGCATCTACGAATACGACGAGGAACCCGGACTGATCGTTACTGATCTTCGCGAAAGGATCGGCGCGTGACAGCTAGCCCAGACGCAACGCCAAGCGCCGCGAGCCCGGTGGCTTTCCTCTTCGCGGCATGGTTCGTCGCCTTGTCCGCGTCGCTTGCCGTGCTCTTCATCGGAGAGGTTCTGGGGCAGACCCCCTGCAATCTGTGCTGGTTCCAGCGTGCCTTCATGTTTCCGCTCGCGATCATCCTCGGGGTGGCGGCGTGGCGCGCCGACCTCTCGATCTGGCGCTATGCCGCGCCGCTCGCGGTTCTGGGTGGTGCCGTCGCCCTTTACCATTCCCTGCTTTACGCAGGGATCGTGCCGGCGCCGATCGTCCCCTGCACGGCGTCCGGGCCATCCTGCACCGATGACGCGATGCTGATCCTTGGCCTGCCAATCCCTCTGCTCTCCCTGCTGACGTTCGGGGCAATCCTTGTCCTTCTCATTCAACTTCGACGGATATCAATATGAACCGAAAGACACTTCTGCTCGCGATACTCACTCTGGTACTGGCCGTTTTCGTGGCTGGTGCCTGGTTCGTATCGCGCCCCGATCCGACCCCGGTGGCGACAGCCGCTCCGCTGGAACAACAGGATCGTCTTGTTCGGTCCTATTCTCCCATACTCGGGCGTGAGGATGCGCCAGTGACCATCGTGGAGTTCTTCGACCCAGCCTGCGAGGCCTGCCGCGCCTTCCATCCCATCGTGAAGCAGATACTGACGCAATACCCCGACGATGTGCGCGTCGTCATGCGCTACACTCCGTTCCACGGCGAGGGGTCCGAGCTGGCAATCAAGGTGCTGGAAGCGGCCCGGTTGCAGGACGTTTTTGTTCCCGTGCTGGAAGCGCTGCTTGAAAATCAGCCTGCCTGGGCCTCCCATGGCGCGCCTGCGGCAGAGCGGATCATGGAGATCGCCGGAGCGGCGGGTCTGGATACTGCGGCGGCGGCGGACCAGATCAGGTCACCCAGCATCGTCGGCGTCCTCAATCAGGACCGGGCCGACGTCGAAGCTGTCGGAATCCAGGGCACACCGACGTTCTTCGTCAACGGTAAGCCTTTGCCAGAGTTCGGTGCGGAGCAGCTTTTGTCGCTCGTCCAAGCCGAAGTCGAGGCTTTGGCAACCAATTAGAACGAACAGGAGAATCAACGTGTTCAAAACCTTCGCAAAGGCAATCCAGAGCCTGTCTGTCGCACTTCTGATGGGCTTGCCAATGGCATCCTCAGCGCAGCAGATGTCAGACAACGCATCTATTGTGGTCGAGAACCCTTGGGCGCGTTCGAGCCTTGGAACGTCGCGGCCCGGCGGGGCCTATCTGACCGTTCGGAACGAGGGCAGCGACCCGATCTCCCTTATCGGTCTTCGCGCGGAGATCTCCGGCATGGCTTCGATCCACGAAACCAGAACCAATTCTGACGGCGTCAGCAGCATGGCTCCGGCGGACGATATCGTGATCCCGCCCGGGGGTATGTTCGCCCTTGAACCCGGCGGATATCACGCCATGCTGATGCAACTGCAATCTCCGCTCGTCGAGGGGGAGACCTTTCCGCTGACCCTGCTCTTTTCCGATGGAACAGAGCTTGAAATCACCGTCCCGGTCCTTGGCATCGGCGCACGCGGCCCCGAAGGCTGATCCGGCTGATGATGAGGGTGGCCAAAATCGCAGCGATCGGAGCGGCGGCGGTCTTTGCCGCCCTGTTTGTCGGCTGGTGGCAGGTAGATGGGCCTGGCGCTGACTCCGCGCCGGGCAAGCGGTCTCTACCGCTGACTGCTATGGAATTCAGCCTGACGGATCAGGATGGTCGGGATGTCGGCCCGGAAACCCTCATCGGCGAGCCGAGTCTGGTCTTCTTCGGATTCACCTATTGCCCCGACGTTTGCCCGACGACCCTCTCGGACATTTCCGGATGGCTCGACGAGATTGGGCCGGATGCCGAAGACCTGAATACCGTTTTCATCACCGTAGATCCGGACCGCGACACGGTCGAGACCATGGCCGAGTATGTCTCGTATTTCCATCCGCAGATACAAGGATGGACGGGCTTGCCAGACCAGATCGCGGCCATCGCCGATGGTTTCCGTGCCACCTATGAGAAGGTTGAGGGGGAAAACGGCGAATATACGATGAACCACACGGCGGGTGTTTTCCTGTTCGATGCAACAGGTCGCTTCGTCACCACCATCGACTATCACGAACCACGCGAATTCGCCGTGCCGAAGATAAGGCGCGCGATGCAGAACAGAACCGAGAGGGCAGAATCTTGAAACTGAGACATATCGTTCTGGGAACGACAATGGCCGCGGCAGCGGTCAGCACGATAGCGAGCCGGGCTTTGATCCTGGAGGCGCCGCCCGAGTACATCTTTTCCGAGGCTCCGGAAGCCTTGGACAGTCCACCCGAACCTCTCGATGGACCAGGCGTCAACGCATCTGGCGAGACGATGCCGAATATGCTTCCGGCCGCTTTTCAGCCGCCTGAGTTTCCCGCACTCGAACGGGCCGAGCCAGATAATCTGATGGCGCTTGTTCAGGCCCTCGCCACGCCGCCTTGGGAGGCGACGGTCGAGGCGGGTGACACATTGGACGTGCTTCTCTCTCTCGCGGACATGGATGCGCAAACACGGACCGAAGTCGCACTGGCACTGACGGTTGAATACGACCTGCGCCGCCTTCGACCGGGCCATCGTCTCAGCGTCGACTTTCGCCCGGACGGCACGCCATTCGTTGTGACGTTGGCTGTCGATGACGGTGTGCGGATCGAAGTCACCCTGGACGACACCATTGCGAGCCGGACGGTAACGCCGAGCGCGTTGACAGTCGAGCGTGCGAGCCAGTTGCTGGTGAACGGGTCGATCTACGCTTCGCTGGATCGAGCAGGCGTCCCGGCCCGTTTTGCCGTCGATCTCGCACAAATCCTCGGGGAAACGGTCGACTTTCGCAGGGATCTTCAAGGCGGAGAGACCCTGAATATCCTTTGGGGTCAGACCGTCCTTCGCGATGGTTCAGAGGTCGGTCAACCGTCAATCTCCTATGCGGCCCTCGATCTGGCCGACGACCGCTTCGAAATCCTCTGGTCAGCCGAAGACAGCGGGCGGGCAACGGTCTATTTGAATGGTGAAATCCTGCGGACGGTCGCGCCGCCGGTGGAAGGCGCACGACTGTCGTCGGTCTTCGGGCAGCGCAAGCATCCGATCTACGGCAATATGCGGATGCACACAGGTGTCGATTATGCCGCCGCTGCGGGGACACCGATTGCAGCGACCGCACCCGGACGGGTCTCCTTCATCGGATGGCGGAGCGGGTATGGCCGGGTGGTCGAGATCGCGCACGGGTCAGACACAATGACCCGCTATGCGCACCTCAGCGCTGTGCCGGAGGGTCTGGCCGTCGGAAACCGCGTGGTCGCGGGCGAAACGATTGGCCAGGTCGGTGAGACAGGCACGGCGACAGCTCCGAACCTTCACTACGAAGTGCGCGTGGACGGCCGACCTATCGATCCGCTCGGGGAGGAATTGCTCGCCTCTGCGGAAAATTTCGACACTGCGGATGCCACTGAAATCCTTGAAGAGACGCGCACACGGTTCGCGACCTTTCTTCGCGAAGACACATGACTGATTTGAAAGGAATTCCGATGAAAAACAGGTTTCAAACCTTGGCCGCTGCGACCCTCATGATTGGTGCCGCGACGGCAGTAACCGCCCAGACCGCTATCCACGTCGGAAAGACGCGCGGCTGCGGTTGTTGCCTTGCCTGGATGGAAAAGCTGTCCGATGCCGGGTTCGCTCCTGAAGGTGAGAATATGGGCGGGGCGTTGATCCGTCTGAAAATGGATCGCGGTATTCCCGTCGATATGTTCTCCTGTCACACGGCGACCGTCGAAGGCTACACCATCGAGGGTCACGTTCCGCCAGCCGATATTACTCGACTGCTTGAAGAACGTCCCGATGCCATAGGCCTGGCCGTGCCCGGCATGCCCATCGGCTCGCCCGGCATGGATTTCGGCGACGATGCCGAAGCCTACGATGTCTTTCTGGTGAAATCCGACGGCTCCACTGAGATCTTTTCGTCCTATCCGGCGAGTTAAAGTGGAGCAAATCACAACACTCTCACCAGTCGCACTGGGCTTTCTAGGCAGCCTGGCCGCCGGTCTCATGACCGCCGTCGGGGCGACGCCCGTGCTTCTCGGCAAGACCCCGTCACGCAAATGGCGCGATATTTCGCTCGGCTTTGCCGCCGGGGTCATGCTTGCCGCGTCTTTCTTTTCTCTCATTATACCGGCACTCGACGCAGCGGAGGGCCGATACGGGGATGGCGCGATACCGGCGCTGATCGTCTGTGCTGCGATCCTGATGGGCATGGGCGCGGTCGCCATGATGAACGAAATGATCCCGCATGAGCATTTCAGCAGCGGGCGCGAAGGCCCAGAGGCGGTCTCGCTGCGCCGTGTCTGGCTCTTCATCATCGCCATCACGATCCACAATGCGCCGGAGGGTTTGGCCGTCGGCGTTGCGTTCGGTGCCGACGGTTTTACAGGCGGATTTCCCGTCGCTCTCGGGATCGGATTGCAGAATGCGCCTGAAGGGCTGGCCGTTGCAGTCGCCCTACTGGGCGAGCGATACTCGGCGGGCCGTGCGTTCGGCATCGCAGCACTGACTGGTTTGGTCGAACCCGTCACGGGCTTTCTTGGTGCCGCGATGATCGTCGTGGCGCAGCCTCTCTTGCCCTGGGGTCTGGCTTTTGCGGCGGGCGCGATGCTTTACGTCATCAGCCACGAGATCATCCCGGAAACCCATCGCAGCGGCCACCAGAAGCAGGCGACGACCGGGCTCGCGATCGGGCTCGTCGTCATGCTGTTCCTCGATGTCTGGTTGGGGTGATCCATGGCAACTCGTTCCATCGGCATTTGTACAGCTGTCGCGGCGCTCGCCGCCGATCAGGCATCGAAGGCGTTCGTGCTTGCGAACGCAGAAGCGCTCGCCACCGGCGTCGCTGTATTCCCCGGCTTCAACCTGATCTTCCACCGCAACTACGGGGTGACCTTTGGGTTCTTTCAAAATGTGCCGTGGTGGGTCCTTGCATTGGTCGCCACCGCCGTCGTTCTGTTCCTCGTCGTTTCACTGATCCGGGCAACGCAGGCAGCCGAGGCGGTTGCCTACGGCATGGTGATCGGCGGCGCTCTTGGGAATATCGTCGATCGTCTTCGCTTTGAAGGGGTGACCGATTTTCTGGATTTCTATCTCGGAACGGTGCATTGGCCAGCGTTCAACCTCGCGGATGTCTTCGTGGTCTGCGGCGTCGGGATTTTGCTGATCTTCTCGGGGCGCGAAAAGGTCGCTGCGTCCGAAACCTCAAGATAGATCTCGGTGATTTCAATCGGCATCACTGTTCTCCGCATTTCCGGAATGTCAGGTATCATCCTCACATTCTGTGCATTCGGCCTCGGCGCTTTGGCAGTTTTCGCTCTGCCACCATTCTCGATGCCGGTGCTTTTGCCCGTCGCGTTTGGCGCGCTGTATCTCCTTACGGTCGGAGAGAGCCGCATGCGGGCCGGACTTGCCGGATGGGCGTTCGGCGTTGGCTTCTTCCTGTTCGGATTGTCCTGGATCGCGGAGAGCTTTTTCGTCGACGCGGAGCGGTTCGGCTGGATGGCCGTTCCTGCGGTGGCTGGACTGGCCGCCGGCCTTGCGCTGTTTCCGGCGGCGGCAATGGCAGCGTTCGCATGGAGCAGGACGAAAGGTGTCTCCGGCGCATTGATCTTCGCGGTCTGCTGGTCGGTTTCGGAATGGCTGCGCGGCACCATGCTGACAGGCTTTCCCTGGAACCTGATCGCCTATGCATGGGCCGACTACGATATTCCACGCCAAATGGCCGCATGGGTTGGCAGCTACGGACTTGGCCTCGTCACAGTTCTGCTGTCGGTCCTGCCCGTAACGCTCCTCATGCGGAATCGTCGGCAAAATGCGTTCGCCGCATTTGTTTTCATGTCGGTGGTGGGGGGTGCCGGAACCCTCGGTACGGTTCGCCTTATGGCCACCACACCGCCAACAGACACAACCGTCAGGATCGTTCAGGGAAACATTCCTCAGACGGAGAAATGGGACCCCGCGTTCCGCGAACGGAACATATCCCGCTATCTGGACCTGTCTGCGCAGTCTGGCAGCTTCGACGTCCTTCTCTGGCCTGAAAGTGCATTTCCCGGTTATCTTGATGAGAATCCTGAAATGTTGGGTCGAATTGCAGAACGTCTGCCTGAGGGCCGCGTTCTTCTGACCGGTGCACAGACGCGCGAGTCGGACGGCACTGGCACACGCTACAGAAATTCGATCCTCGCAGTCGATCAGACCGGACAGATCGTCACGCGATACGCCAAGCATCACCTCGTGCCGTTCGGGGAATACGTTCCCCTGCGGAGTTTTCTTCCGATCCAGCGACTGACCGCAGGGCTTGGGGACTTCACGCCCGGTCCCGGCCCCCAGACCGTTGAGCTACCCGGTTTATCTCCGGTCGGCCTTTCGATCTGCTACGAGGCCATTTTTCCGGGACGTGTCGTAGACGCCGCTTCGCGTCCGGACTGGATATTCAACGCCACCAATGACGCTTGGTTCGGTGCGTCTCTCGGTCCCCGGCAACATCTGGCCTCTGCCAGGATGCGCGCGGTCGAAGAGGGGCTGCCCTTGGTTCGCGCGGCCAACACGGGCATTTCAGCAGTTATCGATGGGTACGGCCGGATCGTCGCCCGCCTCGGGCTCGATGAGACCGGCGTGCTGGACGCCCGCTTGCCAGTTGCGCTCCCGGCCACGCCATTCGCGAAATACGGGCAGATGATGTTCCTGCTCGTTTTGGCAGCGTGCATCGCGGGTGCCATTGGGTTGACTATTGGAAAGGAAAAGGCACCATGATCGTGATCTTCGGAGCATTGGTCGGCGCCGCATGGGGCGGATATCTCGCCAAGAAGCGTGGCGGCAACAGGCTGGACATCGCCCAATACGCGACGAGTTCCGCGATCGCATTCGGACTCCTGGCGTTGTTCGCCTCGATCTTTCTCGCACGGGTTCTATGAACCGCCAGCCAAGGCCGGTACGATGCTATGCTATGCGAATATGTCGATTGGCGTCCCGTCCCGCACCATCGCGTAGATATCCTCAATCTCGCGGTCCGACACCGCGATGCAACCCGCCGTCCAGTCTGGTTTGATCGCGTCGATACCGGGTCGTGGCCCGCCATGGATGAAAATGTCGCCGCCCGGCTCTTGTCCCTGTGCAGCGGCATAGGCGATATCGGCCTCGTTCGGATAGGAGATGCCGATGGAGAGATGGAACAGACTGTCGGGATTGCGGCGGTCGACTGTATAGGTTCCCTCGGGCGTTTTTCCATCACCCTCGAATTGCTTGGGCCCCTCCGCCGCAAAACCGAGATCGATCCGGTAGGCTTTCAGGACCGAGGTATTGTTGAACAGGAACAGGTTCCGGTCACTTTTGAACATCTGCAACCGGGTGACTGCGGGCCCGTCGTAGGTCCGGAACTTGCTGGCGCATCCCGCAAGGCCGAGTGCCAGTCCACCCAATAGCGCAGTTCTACGTGTCGTTTTCATCATGTCGTCCGCTCTATCTTTCTATGTGCCCATTCATATCGGTGTCGGCATGCCTGATCAATCAATGGCCGTGTGCCAGGGCTCCCTGCGCCATCTTTTCCCCGATTTTCTCACCCCCTGACGGGTCTGGCCGATCCGTCGTGGCCCGGAGCAGCCTGAGCGCGTTGGCGACGACCAGCAGCGAAACGCCAACATCCGCAGCGATGGCCCCCCACATAGTCGCCATGCCGAACGCCGTCAGCCCGACGAACAGTGCCTTGGTCGCCAGTGCGATGCCTATATTCTGATGAATGATGCCCATGGTCCGGCGTGAATGCCCGATCAGCCATGGCACCTTGGCGATATCGTCCGTCATCAACGCGATATCGGCTGTCTCAATAGCGGCGTCCGATCCGACCGCACCCATGGCGATGGCGAAATGCGCCCGCGCCATGGCAGGTGCGTCATTCACACCATCTCCGATCATTGCCACGACATCGTAACTGGCAACCAGTTCTTCGATTGCCGCCACCTTGTCTTCTGGCAGCAGTTCTGCGCGAACCTCATCGATGCCGACTTCCGCCGCCACGGCGCGCGCCGTGCGTTCATTGTCGCCGGTCAGCATGATGATCTTTTGCACGCCTTGGGCATGCAGACGCGCCACGACCCCCTTCGCATCCGGGCGGATACGGTCGCGCAGTTCGATCAGGCCCAGCAGGCGGCTTCCGGAGCCTACGGCCACGAGTGTGCTGCCAGCCCCTTCGATCCGTTCCAGCAGGTCGCGGGGGATCGCTTCGCCAAGCCCCTTCTCGGTCGCAAATCGATCCGAACCGAGCCAGACGGGCTGACCCTCCCAGGTTCCCTCGACACCGCGGCCCGGCACCGTTTGGGTGTCGGTAGCCGCCGACTGCTTCAGCCCATCGCGTTCGCCGCGCACCAGGATGGCCCGCGCGAGAGGATGCGAAGAGCGGGCTTCCAGCGCGACAGCGGCGCTCAGAAGGTCGCGCTCGGCCGTGCCGCCCAAGGGATGCAGACCCGCGACCTCCGGTTCTCCCATGGTGATCGTCCCGGTCTTGTCCATTGCCAGAGCTGTCAGGCGTGACGGCGCCTCCACATAGGCACCGCCCTTGATCAGCACGCCATTGCGTGCCGAGGCCGCGAGCGAAGCGACGATGGAGACCGGCGTAGAAATCACGAGCGCACAGGGGCAAGCGATTACCAGGAGAACCAGTGCATTGTAGAACCAATAATTCCATGCCCCCGCGAACAGCAGCGGTGGAACGACGGCGATTAGAACCGCCAGCACCATGACAATAGGCGTGTAGATGCGGGCGAACTTTGTGACCCACTGTTCAACCTCGGCGCGGCGCGAATGAGCGTCGCCTACCATACGGATGATTTTCGAGAGCACGGTATCGCCTGCGGCCTTGGTGGCCCTGACCGTCAGTGTGCCGTCGCCGTTGATCGTTCCGGCATACACTTCATCGCCAGTTTCCTTTGCCACAAGAGCACTTTCCCCGGTAATCGGAGCCTGATCAACATCGCCGCGACCCTCGGTCACCTCTCCGTCGAGCGGGATACGGTCTCCGCCGCGCACCACGAAGCGGTCACCGATCGCAACCTGAGCCGCAGGAACATCGGTCTCCGATCCGTCGTCACGAATGACGCGCGCCGTGGGTGGTGCTAGGTCCAACAGGGCCGAGACCGCGTTGCGCGCACGCCCCACGCTCCAGGATTCGAGAGCGAGGGACAGAGCAAAGAAGAATGCGACCGTTGCCGCCTCGAAAAACTCGCCCAGACCGATCGCCCCGGCCACGGCGACGATCATCAGCAAATTCATGTCAGGCGAAAATCTACGCGCGGCGGACCATGCTTTGGGGGCGACCAGCCAGGCTCCGAACACCACCGCCAGCATGAACAGCCCCATCTCGACCAGAGGCATAGACGTCTCGCCATGACCGGAGAAGAGCCGCAGCGCGCCGCCCGCCCCCGTCTCGACGATGTGGTAAAGGAACCCCGCGGCCCAGAAGCCGCCGCTGAGCCCGGTGAAGAGGCGTTGACGTGCGAAATGGGCCGCCTGGTCCGCTTCGGCGCTTTCAGCATCCCACATCTTCGCGCTCATCCCAGTCGACCCGACGATCTTGATGATCTTATCGTCGCTGAGCGGTTTGGCGCTTTTGAGGATGGTCATGCGCCCGTTGATCACATCGAAGGCCAGATGCTCGCTGCCGCCGACTTCCGGCCCGACGACCTTGTTCAGGATCGCGACCTCTTCCGCACAATCCAGCCCGTTAACGCGAAAACTGCGTCCGGAGGATGGTGGAGGTGCTGCCACCTGCGCGGTGTCTTCGGCCGTCTGGCCGCAGCAAGCCTTTGTGTCTTTGCGATCATCCTGATGACCGTGCGGATGCGTGTCTGGACCGTGGTGGGACATGGGAAACCTCTGAGAATAAGCGTTGAGCCAAAGATAGGAGCTTCAGTTGCTAGAGGTTCAAGAAGTTTCTTGGGATGTTCTGTGCTTAAGGCCATCACAATCAGCACTGTACCTCCTCTGAACTGTTCGGGCGCGACAGCGAGGCGATTGGACTTGACCTTCCATCTACGGGAAGCACTATTTGCGGACCCAGTGTAGTTTTTGAAAGGCTGGGAAATGGATCAGATAGTAGGCAAGGATGCGTCAGAGCGGTCGTCGGATCATGCCGTGGATCCGGTGTGCGGCATGTCCGTCACAATTTCTCCGGACGCACGCCGTGCAGACTATGACGGTGAAATTTTCTATTTCTGCTCCGACAGGTGCCACACCAAGTTCAAGGCTGATCCAGTTTACTACGCCTCTGGCAAGGCATCGGATCGTCGCATGACCTCACAAGCAGGCGCGCAGTATACATGCCCGATGCACCCTGAAATCGTACGTGATGAACCCGGATCTTGCCCGATCTGTGGCATGGCGCTTGAACCGATGTTACCGTCGGATGAACCCAGTGAGGAACTGACCGACTTCACCCGCCGCATGTGGATCAGTGCCGCCGCGGCCGTTCCCCTGGTCATCCTAACCATGGGTGAGTTGGTCGGTCTGCCCGTCCGAGACTGGATCGGGCATCAACTGGCGACCTATGTCGAGTTCGCGTTGGCGACACCAATCGTCCTATGGGCGGCGAAACCCTTCTTCGAGCGGGGATGGGCGTCGATCGTGAACCGCTCGCCCAACATGTGGACACTGATCTCCATCGGTGTCGGTGCGGCCTACATCTATTCGCTGGTGGCTACGTTCCTTCCGGGCGTGTTTCCGGAGGTCTACCGGATGGGCGCGGGGGTCGGCACCTACTTTGAGGCCGCCGTTGTCATCATCACCCTGATTTTTGTTGGGCAGGTTCTGGAGCTGAGGGCGCGGGAACGGACCGGCGATGCCATTCGGGCACTACTCGACCTGGCCCCGAAAACTGCGCGACGTATCCTGCCCGACGGCACAGAGTATGACGCGCCGCTGGAAAACATCGTTGAGGGGGATCGTCTGCGGGTCCGCCCAGGCGACGCGATCCCCGTCGACGCCACGGTCATGGACGGTACGTCGTCCATCGACGAGAGCATGATCACCGGCGAACCCCTGCCGGTCGAAAAAGGTCCCGGCGATACCGTCACCGGCGGCACGATCAACAAGAAGGGATCCCTTGTCATCGAGGCCGCGCGCGTGGGTGCCGACACGATGCTGAGCCAGATCGTCGAGATGGTTTCGAACGCGCGTAGGTCCCGCGCGCCGATTCAGGGTCTTGCCGACAAGGTCTCATCCTACTTCGTGCCGACCGTTGTCCTGATCGCGCTGCTCGCATTCGTCGCGTGGCTGAGCTTCGGACCCGAACCTGCTCTGGTCTTTGCCATTGCCTCGGCGGTGTCGGTGCTGATCATCGCCTGCCCCTGTGCTCTGGGTCTGGCGACCCCGATTTCGATCACGACGGCCGCGGGGCGCGGTGCACAGGCGGGTGTGCTGATCAAGGACGCCGAAGCTCTGGAACGCATGGCCAAGGTCGATACGCTGATCGTGGACAAGACGGGTACCCTGACCGAGGGGAAGCCGAAGCTGACCGATGTGGCCGCTCTGGGCGACGAAAGCGAGGAAACCATTCTAACCCTAGCTGCCGCCCTGGAAAAAAGCTCGGAGCACCCGTTGGCGGAGGCCATCGTGGAGGGTGCGATGGAGAAGGGCATCAAGGTCGGCAATGCCGAAAACTTCGAGGCGGTGACCGGAAAAGGCGTGCGCGGAACTGTCTTGGGGCGGGCTGTCGCACTTGGAAATACCGCAATGATGCGCGACATGTCTCTCGACACATCTACGGCGGAGGAAGCGGCAGATGTTCTACGGGCCGAGGGTAAGACCGCCATGTTCGTAGCCATTGAAGGTAAGCTGTCCGGCATCGTCGCAGTGGCCGACCCGATCAAGGAGTCGACTGCCGAAGCCATCAAGGTACTGCACGAGGCAGGTCTGCGGATCATCATGGCGACAGGTGACAACGAACGCACCGCCAGCGCCGTGGCGCAGCGGCTTGGAATCGACGAGGTTCGGGCCGGCGTTCTGCCGGAAGATAAGAAGGCGCTGGTCGACGAGCTGCACGCCGAAGGCAGAAAGGTCGCGATGGCGGGTGATGGTGTCAACGACGCGCCAGCCCTGGCCGCAGCGGACGTCGGCCTTGCCATGGGTACGGGCGCGGACGTGGCGGTTGAAAGTGCGGGCATCACGCTGTTGCGCGGGGATCTGAACGGCATCGTCAAGGCGCGGACACTGGCGGTGGCGACGATCCGCAACATTCGCCAGAACCTGTTCTGGGCGTTTGCCTATAACACGCTCGGTGTTCCAATCGCGGCAGGGGTCCTCTACCCGGTCTTCGGCCTATTAATGTCACCAATGATCGCCGCAGCCGCGATGAGCCTTTCTTCAGTCTCGGTCATCGCAAACGCTCTCAGGCTGAGGCGATTGAAGCTTTAGCGGGTCCGCGTTTTGAACGTGAAGTAGGTCAATTATCCATTTCAGCAAAACGTGTATTGCTGGTCTGTCAGAAATCCAACATAGCTGACCGATGATACTCAAAACGCGCCTTTTTGTGCTTACTCTTTTGATTGGCGTTGTTCTGGCGCAAATCAGTCATGCGTCCATTTCAAGCGTGGATTCAGGGTCTTCGATGGTCATGCAAAGCGATTGCTGTCCAGATGACTGCCCGGACATGCCGGAATGCGATGCTGCTTGCATTTCGACGATGCAATTTCGGGTAGCCCCGATTGTGCTGGGGCTGGAACGAGCAACTCTAGCGAGCTTGCCGAGCCCCGGAAACGCAGAGTTCTCACGGGCCGAGGCGGCAGCGCACCGACAACATGCGGACATTGAGCTTCAAAGACCGCCAAAGGCATGACGGGTCAGGTGTCTTTCGCACCAAAATCCACGCGCCGATGTAACGTATAGACTCAGGGTTGATACGATGGCTGGCGTTCCCGTTGCCCGTCAAAATAGGCGTATCATGCTCCGTTATATCCCCACCTTTCTTGCGACCCTCGTGGTTGCGACCCAGCTCTCCGTGCCGATAGCACAGGCGGCTGCATCTGATTACAACCTTGTTCTCGTCGAAACGACCTATCCCTTCGGAGACGGCGCGGTTCTGGAGCTTCGTCTGATTGATACCCGCACCAATGCGCCCGTCGAAGGCGCCGTCATCTTTGCCACAAGGCTGGATATGGAGCCGGACGGCATGGAGACGATGACTTCGACGGTCTTGGCGTTGCCCGGCGAAGAGCCGGGTCTCTATCGCTTTTCCGCCGATCTGACGATGGACGGAAACTGGCGGTTTTCCGTTGCGGCCAAGGTGCAGGGCGAACCTGAAACTGTTCAGGCGCAAATCGTGCTCGAGGTGCTGCCATGAGCGTCTTTGGCAAATTGGTGCTTATCGGCGTGGTTGGCGGCGCGGCTGGATGGGCGGGCCTCGCGGCAGGCGTCAAGGGTTGGACGCCTGCTATGCTGGCAAATGTGGCGCAGACGCAATTCACCGCGCTGATGGGACGGCAAGCTGAAGCAATGCCAGCCGCAACCCGAACGCCGACAGGCCCGGTCATCTACTACCGACACCCTGACGGTCTCGCCGAATGGTCCGCCGCGTCGACCGAGACTGCCGATGGAAAATCCTTTTTGCCGGTCCTGGCGAACGAAGACGTATCGTTTGATCCAGAGGCGATCACGCCTCTAGAGGCAGAGAGTGGCGAACGAACCCTACTCTACTACCGCCACCCGATGGGCCTGCCTGATACGTCGCCGGTGCCAAAGCTGGATTCCATGGGGATGGACTACCTGCCCGTCTATGCCGACGAGGTAAGCGATGCCGGATCAGTGACCGTATCGCCCGGCAAGCTGCAACGCACGGGCGTGCGTACGTCAATTGCAGTGTTTGATCCCATGGCAACAACATTGCGTGCGCCGGGGATCGTCGCGCTGGACGACCGTAGAGTCAGCGTCATTTCATTGCGTGCGGATGCGTTCATCGAAGAAGTTGAGGATGTAACGACCGGATCAATCGTTGAAGCGGGCGAACCGCTGGCGATGCTCTATTCCCCAGAGGTCGTCGCCGCTGCGGCGCAATATGTTTCCGACCTTCGGGGCGGTGAAGGGAGGGTCGAAGGCAGCCGCCAAAGGCTGGCAAATCTGGGCGTCCCAGCAGCCGTCATCGACAAGATCGCGGCGGAAAGGCGTACGCCGGTGCAAATCACTCTGATGGCACCGCGGTCGGGCGTGGTACTCGAACGGATGGCCGTCGAAGGCATGATGTCAGAGGCTGGAGAAACGCTGTTTCGTATTGCCGATACATCGGTTGTCTGGGTCATGGCGGACGTGCCGGAATCTGCGCTCGCGGGCCTTTCGGATGGAAACGCTGCGACGATCACCTTCCCAGGCCTGCCGGGCGAGACCTTCAGCGGCTTGATCGACAAGATATACCCTGAAGTCGATATGCAGACCCGGACTGCACGCGTCCGCATCGATCTGTCCAACCCCGAGGGTCGCTTGCTGGTCAACATGTTCGCGGATGTGGTTTTGGCGACGGGCGACGGTGCGCCCGTGGTGCAGGTCCCGGAAACGGCGGTGATCGACACCGGCGATCGCCAGGTGGTGATCCGCGATATGGGAGAGGGGAAATTTGTGCCGCAGGATGTGGTGCTGGGGCGGCAGGCCGCCGGGATGGTGGAAGTCCGCGAAGGTATTGCCGAGGGCGACCGGATCGTCACCACCTCGACCTTTCTGATCGACGCGGAGAGCAACCTGAACGCAGCCCTGGCTGCGCTGACCGCCCCGGAGGCAGTCGAATGATCGCGCGTGTCATCGAATGGTCCGCCCGCAACCTTGTTCTGGTGTTCTTTGCCACGGCCCTGATCATCGCCGCAGGGGTCTGGTCACTGCGCAACTTGCCGATCGACGCTATTCCCGACCTGTCTGACGTGCAGGTGATCGTGCTGACCGATTATCCGGGCCAGGCTCCGCAGGTCGTCGAGGATCAGGTCACCTATCCGCTGACTTCGGCGATGCTGACGGTGCCGCGATCCCGCGTCGTGCGGGGGTTTTCGTTCTTCGGCATTTCCTTTGTCTACATTATCTTCGAGGACGGCGTAGACCCCTATTGGGCACGGTCTCGCGTTCTGGAATACCTGAACGCCGCGGCAGCCCGCCTGCCGGACGGCGTGACGCCCACGCTCGGTCCCGATGCGACCGGGGTCGGATGGGTTTACCAATACGCGATCACCGGAGAAAATCTGTCGCTGGCCGAATTGCGGTCGTTGCAGGATTGGGTCGTCCGCTTTGGTGCAAGCCGTGCCGAGGGCGTGTCCGAAGTGGCCAGCGTCGGCGGCTTCGTCAAGCAATACTCGGTCACGGTGGATCCGGTGCGGATGCGGGCGCAGGGGTTCACGCTGTCCGACATCGGCAAGGCCATCTCTGAAAGCAACATGGACACCGGCGGGCGCACGGTAGAGCTTTCCGAGTTCGAATTCATGGTACGCGGACGGGGCTATCTGTCGGGGACCGAGGATATCGGCAACATCACCCTGCGCAGTATCGGCGGCGTCCCGATCAGCCTGCGCGACGTGGCGCGGGTCGAAATCGTCCCCAATGAACGCCGCGGCATCGCCGAGTTGAACGGTGAGGGCGAGGTGGCCAGCGGCATCGTGCTGCAACGGGTGGGCGCCAATGCACTGGACGTGATCGAAAACGCCAAGTCAGAACTGGATGTGGTTGCTCAAAGCCTGCCGGACGGGGTCGACATCGTGCCGGTCTATGACAGGTCCAACCTGATCCTGTCGGCAATAGAGACGCTGAAAACAACGCTTCTCGAAGAAAGTCTCGTTGTGGCCGGGGTCACGATCATTTTTCTGTTGCACGTCCGGTCGGCCCTCGTAGCGATCATCATGCTGCCTATCGGATTGCTCATGGCTTTCACCGCGATGAAATTCCTCGGGATCGGGGCCAATATCATGAGCCTCGGCGGCATTGCCATCGCCATCGGCGCAATGATCGACGCCGCCATCGTGATGATCGAGAACGCGCACAAGCATCTGGAACGTGCTGCCCCCGACAAGCCCCGCATCGAGGTGCTGATCGAAGCCGCAAGCGAGGTCGGCCCGGCACTGTTCTTCAGCCTGCTGATCATCACCGTATCGTTCCTGCCGATCTTTGCACTGGAAGGACAGGAGGGACGCATGTTCGGCCCGCTGGCCTATACCAAGACGTTTTCGATGGCGGCGGCGGCGTTCCTGTCGGTGACGCTGGTGCCTGCGCTGATGGTGGTCTTCGTGCGCGGCCGGATCATGCCTGAACACAGGAATCCGGTGAATCGGGCACTCATCGCCGTTTACCGCCCAATCATCCGCGCCGTGCTGAAGGCCAAAAGTCTCACGATCATAGTGGCTCTCGCCGCACTGGTGGTCACGATCTGGCCCGCGCGGCAGTTGGGGTCAGAGTTCATGCCCGTCCTGAACGAGGGCACGCTGATGTATATGCCGACCACTTTGCCCGGTCTGTCAGTCACCAAGGCCGCCGAGTTGATGCAGACGCAAGACCGCATCATCAAGACCTTTCCCGAGGTCCTGACCGTCTTCGGCAAGGCGGGCCGCGCCCTGACCGCGACCGATCCCGCGCCGACCGAGATGTTTGAGACGATCATCCAGCTCCGCCCGGAAGACGAATGGCGGCCCGGTGTGACGACCGAAAGCCTGCGGCAGGAAATGGATGCCGCCCTGCAATTTCCCGGCGTATCGAACGCTTGGACTATGCCGATCCGCGCCCGGATCGACATGCTGTCCACCGGTATCCGCACGCCGGTCGGTATCAAGGTTTATGGCACGAGTCTGACCGAGATGGAGAAAGTGGCTCGTGAGGTCGAAGCCGTGGTACGCACGGTGCCGGGAACGACCAGCGCCTATGCCGAACGGGTGATCGGCGGCTATTACCTCGACATCACCCCAGACCGTACAGTGCTTGGCCGCTACGGTCTGTCGGTGCAGGATGTGCAAGAGGTAATCGGCATGGCGTTGGGGGCCAAGGCCATCACGCAGACCGTCGAGGGGCGCGAGCGCTACGACGTCGCAGTGCGCTATCCGGCGACACTGCGGTCTGATCCGGAGACGATTGGGCGCGAGGTTCAGGTTGCACTGCCGGGCGGTGGCACCATTCCGCTGGGGGACGTGGCCACCATTGAACGCACCCGCGGAGCTACGTCGATCCGCACCGAGAACGGACAGCTTGCCGTATATATCTTTGTCGATATCGTCGGACGCGATCTTGGCGGCTATGTGGCCGAAGCTCAGGCGGCGGTCGCGGCCTCCGTCACTCTGCCACCCGGCTATTCTTTGGGCTGGAGCGGTCAGTTCGAATACCTTGAACGCGCGAAACAGCGGCTGGCCACTGTTGTGCCGCTGACGCTGGCGCTGATCTTTCTGCTGCTTTACCTAAACTTCCGCCGCCTGACGGAAACCTTGATCGTGATGCTGTCGCTGCCTTTCGCTCTGGTCGGTGGCATTTGGCTCATGTGGTTCATGGGCTTCAACATGTCGGTTGCGGTGGCCGTCGGGTTTATCGCGCTGGCCGGGGTGGCGGCTGAAACCGGAGTGATCATGTTGATCTATCTCGATCAGGCTTTGAATGAAGCGCGTGCCCGCGCGGGCGACAGGGACCTGACCCGCGACGAGCTCCACGCCGCGATCATGGTGGGTGCAGTAGACCGCGTGCGCCCCAAGATGATGACAGTTGTCGCAATCATGGCCGGCCTGATGCCGATCCTTTGGGCGCATGGCACCGGGTCCGAGATCATGCAGCGCATCGCAGTGCCCATGATCGGGGGAATGGTGTCGTCAACCTTGCTGACCCTGATCGTCATTCCGGCGGTTTATGCCATCATCAAAGGGTGGAGCCAGAAGCAAGCCGGTACAGTGCCTGATTTGGCCCTTGGGCGGGCCGCAGAATAAGGGCAACGGCGTCAAGCAAGCAATAGGATATTGAGATGTATGCTCGAAACCTATGGAGTCACCGCGACTTCGACCATGCGGATTGTAGTGTCCCCGTCCCCGCCGCCGGTCGGCTGCGTCCAGGCCACAAACGTACCGGCGTCTCCGCGCGCCATTCGGGGAAAACCGATCGATCCGCCGCCCCGATTGATATGGAGCGCCTGAGGCGCTGCGCATCCGGTACTTCGCGATATGTGGCACATGACGATCGCTTCACCGCCTCCCACATATTCAATCCAGAGCGCCAATGCGCTTCCATCCGGCATTTGCAGAACATCCACCCGTCCCGCGGCTGTGCCGAGGTCAATGCGGAGCGGTTCGTCAAACTGCGCGCCGCCATCGGCCGAAAACGCGATATAAACCTCCGGTTTATTCTCAGCTGCAGTGAACCAGATAACGGACACCTTGTCGTCCATCGTATCAACGGCTGGGCCATTTACGGGGCAGCCGGCAATTTCCCATCCGTCGTCGTGAACAGTGAGGGGTTGCGTCCAGTCCCCTCCGGTAGATCGAATAATCGAAATGTCGCGGATTTCATCGGCGGTTCGATCACGATAGACCGCCACGATATCGTCCGAAGCGGTCCGCGCTGCGGACGTCTGACAACAAGTACAAGCGCGCGCGTCCAACAGGCTTTCTGGCTTCATCGTTCCGTCAGAGTTGATCTGTCGTGCGCGCAGCTGCATCGCATTCTCGAAGTTTTCGCCTTCTGTTTGACTGTCATACTCCCGGCCATCCAGCCACAGCGCCGTCAACCCGCCAAACTGATCGGGAACCAACGAAACAAAACCGTGCTCGCGTTGTGATCTGTCATCATGGGGAATAAGCGGTTCCGTCCAGCTTCTGCCTTCATCTTTAGAAAAAGCGATATTGACGTCATATTGGTAATCACCCTCCCCATTCAGTTTAAGCCATTGTGCCGCCAGGCCGCCATCAGCCAGCACCGCTACCGATGGAAAATCGGCCCAGTTGATGTAAATCTTTGACGATTTATGAATTGTGCGAGCGTCCGACCACTCGCTGCCATCAAGGATGGCCATGCGAACTTCCGCTTCGGCTCCGTTTTCTTCTGTCCAACTCAATACGACCCGGCCATCCGGCAAGGTTGCAAGTGATGGCTCACGGGCACCGATGCCGACCGGGGCTGCGCGGTCGGTCAATCTGAAGAGGTCGGTTTCCTCGGCATATGTTGCGGTGAAAGAACTGAAAAATGCACCAATACTCAATATGGACGCATAAAGACATTTACTCATGAAAACGTTCTTCCGCCAGTTGTGGCCATGTCGCGGCGAACCTAGTAGTCGTTGACCGCGAACCAAACTCCACCCTCTTATCTGTCGAAACGGCTTAATTGATCCCATTGGCACGCTGCAATGCTCGAATATACGTCACGATAGCAAGGATCTCTGATCGCGTCACGCCTTCAACCGCTGGCATGTTTCCAAATTTCCAATGATGCGCCCGCACTCCATTTTGCGCCGCGAGGACAAACGCCATGTCGCTGTGATGGCTCGGTTCGTAAATCTTGTGAACAAGCGGTGGAGCAACGCCATCCCGGCCTTGCCCGTTCAGGCCGTGGCACACGGCACAGACCGCATCATAAGCGCCTGCGCCGATTTGCTCCTGCTCTGTAAAACTTGCTGGTAGCGTGACAGTTACAAGCGCGCCTGCGGGAAGCGCGACGCCCTCATCCGTCTGCGTACCCGTTTGAGAGTAATCCGGCTGCATGATGTACCAGCCTGCTGAAGCAACGGCGATCAAAGCAAAGAATATCGCTGCCCATTTCATCCCATCAAACTCCTTCATGATGTTGCTATGGCCCCCTGCCCTACCAAAGACAGAGCTGGGTATCTCTGCTTGGATCGCTCGAATTGGCCAGCCTCTTGTGGCGCAGTGTTGTCTGGCTGAGCATGCCCCAATGGCTGAATCGATTTGTTTAAAAAGGCCATGATTTCCTGATACCGGATCCGCGTGTCTTCCAGCGTCTGATAGTAATTGAAGAGCTCTTTCAGCGGTGCCGAGAAGTCCTTGTGTGCTGCCAGGACGGCCACCAGCGCGCCGAGTGTAATGCGACCTTCGATGACAAAATATCCACCCAAAGAGTAGAACAGGAAGGGCGTCAGCGCGGTCAGAAAATTGTTGAGGGCCTTGATGAAGAACTTCAGACGGAAAATCTTCCTGCGCACGCGCTCAAGCTCTCTAAAACTTGTACTCACTGGCAGCAGCCCGGCCGGATTGACCTGTCGTTCGCGCAACTGATCGCTGAGCTGCCTGCCAAGTTGTCGGACTTCCCTGATCCTTGTGCGTGAAAGGGCGTTGACCCGGCGTTGTAGCTTGGGCAGCAGCACGAGTTGAATTGGCAGCACCGTCAGTGCGGCGGCACCCAACACAGGGTCCTGAACGAACATGAAAGACAGGATCGTCAGAAGCGTACCGCCTTGCAGGATTGGTAGCGCAAGGACATCTGCAGCAAAGCCACCTATGGGCTCAACTTCCTGTGCGAGAATAGGGATGATTTCGCTCTGGTTTCGAGCGTCTGGATCGCTGCGCCAGTGCCGATAGACCAGCAGGCGGAAGCGCCGCAGAAAACGCTCAGCGACATACCCTTTGAAAACATTAAGGCCATATTTGTTTAGCCCGTTCAGGATGATCGCCAGAAGGTAAAGACCGCAAAGCAGCATGAGGAAAACGACCTGATCGAGGTCTTGTCCCAAAATGGCAATCGGGAAACGGCCTGAATCCAGAGCGTTGTTTACGATCTGTTTTGGCAGTTCTAAAGTCAGATAGAGTATAGGCATTGCGATGAGGCTAACCAATATCATCAATGCCTGCTGACTTCTGGAGTAGCGCAAGACAGTCTTGAAAAGACTTTTTTCAAGCCCTCGTATGGGCTCTGTGTGTAACGCCGGCGTGCTGCGGTACTTCCAAAGCTTCAGAATGCCGCGAATAGCAAGATATGAGCCAACGGTGATCAGCAGCGCGGGGGCCAAGACCAGTATGAGATGAATGAACGGATGCACCCAGTCTGGCGTGGCATCGTTGTAGTCGTACCCAAAGGCGGCAGCTACGTCGTGTACAAGCAGGTGATACCTGTCCAAGAGTGACATTGAAAAGTCTAGCCCTTGGATTTCGGCGCAAGGTGGTCGTGCACGATGATGACGCCCCACATGCCCGCTTCCCGGTGGCCGGGGATCAAGCATACGAACTCCAGGTTGGCCATATCGGAGAACTCCCAGATCAACTCGGCATTTTGTCCACTAGGGATCGAAACTGAATTGGCGTTGTCATGTTGCATATCGGGATGTTCGCGCATCCACTGCTGGTGTTCTGCAACCTCGTCAAAGGAGCCAAGAAAGAACTCGTGATCCAGTCTGCCGGCATTGCCGATCGAAAACCGGATGACCGACCCCCTTTCAATCTGGATCGCGTCCGGCTCGAAAAGCATGTAGCCGCTTTCTGTCTCCCTGATGGACAATTCAATCGTCCTGTCGATCGAGGAGCCATCACCGGGTTTCCCGATCGGATCATGGCCAAGCATTTCGAAGGCTCGGGCGTGAGGCTGCTGGCCCTTCCCACTGGAAGCGCCTACTGAAAAAGCCGGAAGGACGAGCGCAAGGGCGATGGTGCAGGTTCTCAGGAAATTCTTCATGCTCGGCTACCTCCGTAGCGCTTGATTTTATGGGATCTTCTTGCTTGCTCGGGCCAAGCGATCAAGGCGATGGGGCCGGAGTGTTTACCCCCGACCCCATTGTTTGTAGTTACTTCATCTGCGTGACGGTCAGTTTACCCTTGACCCGGTCAGCGACGAATTCGATGCCCTGACCTTCCGCCATCTTGGCCATCATTGCTTCGTCGGCGCGAAACACCATAGTCATCGCGGGCATATCGAGGTTGACCAGAGGGCCGTGGATGATTGTGACCTTGCCGGCCTTGGCGTCGATTTTCTTGATGGTCCCGCTCGTGTATTCCACGTCAGCTTGGGCCATCTGGTCACCGACTGCGACCTCACGGTGCATGCCGGATTCGTAGTGGCCAGGGATCAGGCACGCCGCTTCGAACGTACCAGAATTCGCGAAAGTCCAGACAACCTCACCCGACGCGCCCGCATCGAGACGGATACGGTTCGGATCGTCGTGTTCCATATCCATCTTGGCCATTTCGATCTTGTGCTCGGCATTCCGCTCTACCGTGTCGAGGACGAATTCATGCTCCAGCTCACCCTTGTTGGTGATGTTGAAGCGGATGGTTTCGCCCTCCTTGATATCCATCGGCTCACTCTCGATCAGCATCTGGCCCTCATCGTTTTCGAGCAAAGTGACGTCGATTGTGCGGTCCACCTTGGCGGCGTCACCAGGGACACCGATGTCCATCTGCGGTGCCGCCGTTTCAGCTTTGCTGGTATGCCCGGGAGATGCATAAGCGCCCGTGGCAAGTGTGAGAGTGATGGCCGTGCTGAGAAGTATCTTTTGCATTTTATTGTCCTGTAGGTTGGTTAGGTTGGAGATGACGAAGGGCCGCTCAGCCCTTCGAGGTTGGTTTCGGTGTGAGAATGGTCTTGGGGCTGTTGTTGGAGGCAAATTCGGGTAATTCGCCGGTCCATTCGTAGGCCATCTCGCCCGGAGGATTCTCGTACCAGCCGGGATCGGAGTAATCGTCCGCGTCGATGCCGTCCCGCACCTTCACGACCGAAAACATGCCGCCCATCTCGATGGGTCCGTACGGGCCCCAACCCGTCATCATCGGGATGGTATTGTCGGGTAGCGGCATTTCCATTTTTGCCATGTCCCCCATGCCGGACATGCCCATCGGCATGTATTCCGGCTGGAATTGACGGATCTTCTGGGTCAGCGGCTTCTTGTTCACCCCGATGAACGTCGGCACGTCATGGCCCATGGCGTTCATCGTATGGTGCGATTTGTGGCAATGGATCGCCCAATCTCCCAGATGATCGGCGACGAATTCGTAGGCGCGCATCGCACCTACGGGAATGTCGATGCTGACCTCCGGCCACTGTGCTTCAGGCGGCACCCAGCCGCCATCCGTGCAGGTGACCTTGAAGTCATAGCCGTGCATATGGATCGGGTGGTTCGTCATCGTAAGGTTCCCAACCCGTACTCGCACCCGGTCGCCCTTGTTCACGACCAGCGGATCAATGTCGGGGAAGATCCGGCTGTTCCAGGTCCAAAGGTTGAAATCCGTCATCGTCATGATGCGGGGTACATAGGTACCCGGATCGATGTCGAAAGCATTCAGCATGATCAGGAAATCACGATCCACCGGCATGAATGTGGGATCCTTGGGGTGGACCACGAACATGCCCATCATCCCCATCGCCATCTGGGTCATTTCATCGCCGTGGGGGTGGTACATGAACGTTCCGGACTTCACCAAGTCGAATTCGTAGACGAAGGTTTTGCCCGGCGGGATGCTTGGATGGCTCAATCCGGAGACCCCATCCATGCCTGAAGGAAGAATGAGCCCGTGCCAGTGCACCGTTGTGCCTTCCGGCAGCTTATTGGTGACGTAGATGCGCACCCGGTCGCCTTCGACTGCTTCGATCGTCGGGCCGGTGGATTGGCCGTTGTAGCCCCACAAATGCGCGATCATGCCGTCGGCAAGCTCGCGTTCTACCGGTTCGGCCACGAGGTGAAATTCTTTCACCCCGTTGTTCATCCGGTGCGGCAGGGTCCACCCGTTCAATGTGACCACAGGTGTGTAGTCCGGCCCGGAATTGGGACGCGCCGTGATCGCCGTTGCTGCGCTATCCATTTGGGCAGCTTCGGGCAGGCCCATGTTCAGGGTTTGACCCCAGGCTTTCGAAGATACCAGCGTTGCACCTGCCGCGCCGGCTCCGAGTAATTGACGTCTATTTAGCATGTCAGTTCCTTTCAGTGTCCTGCGCCGCCACCGGCGGCAAGTGTCGCGCCTTCTCCACCAGCACCGCCACCGCCTTCGCCGCCGCCATAGATCGCAGCGGTCAGATCAGCCTGTGCCATGTAGAATTCGCGTTTTGCGTTTGCCGCTTCCAGTGATGCGCCCAGTTTCTCGCGCACGTCTGTCAGCAGCTCGAAAGTGTTGGTGATCATGCCGTTATAAGACAGCAGCCCCTCTTCTTCGACGGTCGTGCGTAGCGGCACCAGAACGTCGCGATAGTGGCGGGCGATCTTATACGCGGCGTGATAGGAGGCTTCAGCACCACGCGCTTCGGACCGCACGTTGACGGCTCTTTCTGCCAGCACGTTAGCTGCTTGCAGGTACGACAATTCCGCCTTGCGCATCCGTGCCTTCCCGGTGTCGTAAATCGGGATTGCGAACTCCACCTCCACCTGAGGGGTGGTCACGGTCTCCGTTTCTCCGTCCTCAATTTCCCGCTCCGCTTCGAACCCGGCAATGAATTCGAGATCGCTGATAATGCGAGTCTGATCAGTCAGACCAAACGCCTTGGCCTGTGCTTCCAGGCCAAGTTTGGCAACGCGCAGATCAACCCGATTTCGCAATGCTTTCGCTTCGATGTCAGTCACACGGCCGACGGAACGCGGCAGCGCAGGAAGGGCATCGGGCACATAATAGTCGACTTCGGTGCCCCACAGCCCCATGAGCCTGGTCAAAGCCTCCTTGGACCGGGTAGCACTCAATCGTGCCTGGGCAAGTTGTCCAGCGAGTTCGGCATTGAATGCCTGCTCGCGGGCCTGTCCAGCTTTGTTGAGTGCGCCGGTCTCACCCAGCCTCATAGCCAATTCCGATCCGGCGTCAGACGTCGCCTTCGCACGGCGGAGATAACTCACAGCCTCGAAGGCGGCTACGGCATCGACCCATGCCTTCCGCGTCTGATTGGCCAGTGCGAGTGTGTCGTTCACGGCGCTCAGTTGAGCCTGCCGGAAGTTTGCGTCTGCAATGGCCGTACGCTGCTTGCGAGTGGTGGCATCGAGCACGTTCGACCGGATCAGTCCCTCGATCGCCCTGTAGGCACCCAGTTCGGGCGCACCGATGCCCAGTATACCAATCGACACGATCGGGTTTTCCGGCGTCGATTGCTGCCAGGCCTCTGCGGCCGATAGGCCAACGTTCGCATAGGACGCCTGCAACCCTTTGTTGTTCAGAAGCGCGACCTGAACGGCGGTGTCCGCCGAAATGGTCTTGCGGTACACCATTGCGTGCACCTGCTTCTTCAAGGCCTCGTTTTCGGCCTGGGTTTCGGCGAAGGCTGTCCGTTTGCCGATGGCTGGTGTGACCTGGCTGGAAATGTTGGAAAAGCCAGCTTTTGGTTCCGTGTAGATGCCCGGTACAGCTGCAGCACAGGCACCCAAGATTAGCGGAAAGCCGAAAACCAGCGGAAACTTCGATACCCGCATCAGTTGCCCTCCGTCTGTTCTTGATTGACGGAACGCCAGTCGCGGGGACCTGTAGGGCCGCGATAGGTGTAGCCCGCCAAGGGGTCCTGATAGCTGATCGGCGATGAAACTGCCGTGTTGACGACGGCCTGTTGGGTCGCGACGGACGGCAACGGGGTGGGCTCATAGGCGCATGCGCCAAGCCCGAGGGCCGAAGCCCCCATAAGTATATGAATTTTCATGAAAGTAACCTGATTGGTGAACGTTGTCTCACGCAGAATCTGCGCAAGGCTCACACCCGATTTGGGCGCCGGTTCAGATCAAGAATCGAGGGGGCCGAAGAAACCCTGCTGTTTCTACCGAATACGTTTGACCGTCCAGAATGACATATTCACTTGTACCAACCGGCTCTGCTCTGATCCTAGTGTCTTCGATGAAGACGACAGAAATACAGATGCCGTTGCAACACTCTTGAGATTGTTGCTCTTTGCCATCCTTGTCGGACGCTGCGATGTCAATGTCGCTTGCGACCCTAAGCGTCTCATGCGCGTGATGCGCATCGCTTCCGGTGTCATGAGTCATGGCAGCACCAACGACACCAACAGACTTGGCTTGATGTCCGTCATGCATGCCGGATGCCGCGTGAGCGGCAGAAGGTGGTGACAATACCAATGCCAGCGCAAACGCAATGCACGTAAACACCCTTGACCAGCTTGATATGAAAACTCGAAAGCTCATGCCGCGAACATCGGAGACCTGTGCAGTACAGTCAATCCGTCCTGCGCAGGAAGGTTTGTCGCTTTTTTTGAAACAGGCGAGTTTTGGCCGCTGCTGTCAGAGAGTGCTGCATATCAGCGACATAGAGAGAGAGCCACTATCTCCGTCCAGCGGAGCGTTGCTGACGCATCTTGGCTACTGAACCTCTGCCAGCTTCTCAGACCTGTAGCCCGCATCGCTGATCGCTGCGGCCAATGCAGTTTCATCCAGAGTGCTGTCGACGTCGACGATACGTGCAGTCAGATCGCACGAAACCGTTGCATCTGGGTCGGCCGCCATAATGGCCTTTTGGATGGAAGCGGTACAATGGCCGCAACTCATGTTCGGTACGCTGAATTTGAACATCGCAATCTCCTTTGACGACATGCATGTAAGGCGTTCCGGCGCGGGAAGGTCAATGGCCAGAATTTTATTCTACATGCCTGTTGACCTTCCAGTAACTGGAGGCCCTATCTGCAGGAGTATCAGAACAAGGAGATTCTCATGTCGGATCCGCGCACCCTTCGGCTTTCCCTGCAAAACATGTCCTGCGCTTCCTGCGTCGGGCGCGTGGAACGTGGCCTCACGGCTCTGCCGGGGGTCAGCGATGTCCGTGTCAATCTCGCCAGAGAGACCGCCCAGGCGCAGATCGACGCACCGGAGCGCATCGCCGAAATCGCCACGACCCTTCAGGAGATCGGCTATCCGGCCCGGAGCCGGAGCGTACGTCTGAACATTTCATCTATGTCCTGTGCCTCGTGCGTCGGTCGGGTGGACAAGGCACTGGCAGTGCTGCCGGGCGTGCTGGACGTGAACGTCAACCTGGCCTCGGAAACCGCTACTGTCAGCTATCTGGAGGGCGCAGTCGCGGTTGCCGACCTTATCAAGGCGGCCAGCGACGCGGGTTACCCCGCCACGCGGGCCGAAGACAGTTCATCGGAAGACGCAGGAGCCCGCAAGAACGAAGAGGCACGGGTTCTGGCTCGCCGGACTGTCGTGGCGACGACCCTCGCCCTGCCCGTATTTTTGCTCGAGATGGGCGCACATCTGATCCCCGGGATGCACGGTCTCATCGGCGACACCATCGGCCATCGGGCCAGCTGGATGATCCAGTTCGTGTTGACCACGGCAGTCCTGCTCTGGCCAGGACGTGCTTTCTACACACGCGGTTTCCCGGCACTGTTGAAAGGCGCGCCGGACATGAACAGCCTTGTCGCGGTTGGCACATCGGCGGCCTACATCTATTCACTTGTGGCGCTTTTCGCACCGACGCTGCTGCCCGCGGGATCGCGCGCGGTCTATTTCGAGGCAGCGGCCGTCATCGTGGTGCTGATCCTTCTGGGCCGCTGGCTGGAGGCCCGCGCAAAGGGCCGGACCGGGGCTGCGATCCAGAAGCTGCTGGGCCTTCAGGCAAAGACGGCCCGTATGCTGGTTGACGGGGAGCCGCAGGATGTGGCCATCGACCGCATCGTCGCTGGCGACATTCTGATCGTGCGCCCTGGCGAGCGGATCGCAGTGGATGGTGAGCTGACCGAAGGCAGTGCCCGTGTGGATGAGAGTATGATCACCGGCGAACCGGTGCCGGTCGCCAAATCCGTGGGCGATCCCGTCACCGGCGGCACCGTCAACGGCAGCGGTGCCTTCCGGTTTAGCGCGACGCGTGTGGGTGCCGACACGACGCTGGCCCAGATCATCCGGATGGTCGAAGAGGCGCAGGGCGCCAAGCTGCCGATCCAAGGGCTGGTGGACCGGATCACCCTGTGGTTCGTGCCCGCGGTCATGGCATTGGCGCTGTTGACGGTGATTGTCTGGCTGTTGGTCGGTCCTTCGCCCGCGCTGTCATTTGCGCTGGTGGCTGGCGTATCCGTGCTGATCATCGCCTGCCCCTGCGCGATGGGTCTTGCCACGCCAACGTCGATCATGGTCGGCACGGGACGTGCCGCCGAGATGGGCGTGCTCTTCCGCAAGGGCGACGCGTTGCAACAGCTATCCAGCGTGGATGTGGTGGCGCTGGACAAGACCGGAACGGTGACCCAGGGCCGCCCGGAACTGACCGATCTCGTGCTTGTGCACAGCTTTGACCGCACCGAGGTGCTGACGCTTGTCGCCGCTGTCGAGGCGCAATCGGAACACCCGATCGCCGAGGCGATTGTGCGCGCGGCAAAGGTCGAGGGCGTCGCGCGGCATGACGCTAAGGATTTTGAATCCATCACCGGCCACGGCGTGCGGGCAAAAGTGGCGGGCCGCGAGGTGCTTGTCGGGGCCGACCGCCTGATGACCCGCGAGGGGCTGACAATCAGCGATCTGGCCGACGAGGAGCGTCGGCTGGCCGAACAGGGCCGCACCGCACTTTTCGCGGCGATCGACGGTCGTGTCGCCGCCGTCATCGCGGTGTCCGATCCGGTGAAGCCGTCCAGCGCCGCTGCAATCCGCGCCTTGCACGCACAGGGACTGAAGGTCGCCATGATCACCGGTGACAAGCGCGAAACGGCAGAGGCTATCGCCCGCGAAATCGGCATCGACCATGTGATCGCTGGCGTTCTGCCCGACGGTAAGGTGGCGGCGCTCGACGATCTGCGCGGCGCGGGCAAGCGCATCGCGTTCGTTGGCGACGGGATCAACGACGCACCCGCGCTTGCCCATTCGGACGTGGGTATCGCCATCGGCACCGGTACAGACGTGGCCATCGAATCCGCAGATGTGGTGCTGATGTCCGGCGATCTGCGCGGCGTCGTGAACGCCCTCGAGGTGTCGCGGAGCACCATGCGCAACATCCGTCAGAACCTTTTCTGGGCATTTGGATACAACGTCGCCCTGATCCCGGTTGCGGCGGGCGTGCTTTATCCGGTGTCAGGACTTCTGCTCTCACCCGTTCTGGCAGCAGGTGCGATGGCTCTCAGCTCTGTCTTCGTGCTGACGAATGCGCTGCGGCTGCGCCGCGTGCGCCCGGCGATGGACGAAACGGCGCGCCCCGTCTCCGAAGCCTCGGCATCCCCGATTCCAGCTGAATGAACTCAAGGAGGAAACGATTATGAACATCGGAGATGTGGCCGACCTTTCCGGCCTTCCCGCCAAAACGATCCGCTACTACGAAGACATCGGTCTTGTCGAACCGCTGCGCAGTTCAAATGGCTATCGCAGCTTTCGGCAAAGCGACGTGCACAAGCTGGCCTTTCTCGGCCGGGCACGGGCCCTTGGATTCACCATCGAGGATTGCCGGAGCCTGCTGAAGCTTTATGCCGATACTGACCGCGCCAGTGCCGAGGTAAAGCAGATTGCCGAAGAGCATCTTGATCGGATTGACAGCAAGATCGCCGAACTGACCGAAATGCGCGCGACGCTGTCGCATCTTGTGGATGCATGCGCGGGTGATCACCGCCCCGATTGCCCCATCTTGGCCGATCTGGCGATGGAACAAAAGGCGGGCAGTATCAGCAAGGCGTCCGGGTAGCTCTGACGTCTGCAAAAGCCGAACTTTCCCGAAAACTACGGAACATTCCAGCGCAGCAATGTTGTTCCTTCTATAGGACATCAATTTTTCGAGACTGGAGGTCGCCAATGACATACCTACGCTTTTTCGCGATGATCGCCACATCCACGGTGGTGATGTTCATCCTGATGTATCTCAACACCTATCTGCTGAGCCATATCTTCTGGTCCGAAACACGCGCCTATATGGCCGTGCTGATGGGGGCCATAATGGCGATCATCATGCTGGGCTTCATGCTGTCAATGTACTCCAGCAAGGCGATCAACGCTGCCATCTTTATTGGCGGCGCCGTGGTGTTTGCCGGATCCCTCTGGCTGGTCCGGAGCCAGGTGACCGTGGGCGATACCAGCTACATGAAGGCAATGATCCCGCACCATTCGATCGCGATCATGACATCGAGCCGCGCCAACATTTCTGACCCTCGGGTGCGCAAACTGGCTGACGAGATCATCTTTGCCCAAGACAAAGAAATCGCCGAAATGCGGTATCTGGTGAATGACATCGACACGAATGGTGACGCGGCTGATGAGGGTCTGGATGGTTCAGCCCGCATCGTCGATCTGAACGAGGCACTCTCATCCGCCGAAATCGCCATCCTTGATCTGGAATTCCTGACTGGCGATGAGATCGCGCAGCTTTTCCCGGATGGGGCCATCTGCACCTTCAAGTATACGACGACCAGCAAACCTGTGCTTGCCACAGGACAGATCGACGGTGCCCCGGCGGCGCTGGCAAAGATCAGCGGCGACCTGGTGCGTCTTGGTTCAACCGACGCAACCGGCACCCTGAGCACCGAAGGAATGTCCGTAAGCCTCAGTGCGCCGGACGGGGCTGCGGCGCTGGAAAACAGTGGTGAAGTGCAGGACGCCAACCTCGTGCTCGAACTCGATGCCGGCCTGCGGGCAGGCTATCGCGGCTATTATGGCTGCGACGCCTGAACCCTGAAACGGAGGATATGACATGCCAAGAGACACAACCCAGACAGCCAAGCTTTACCGGATGGTGATGCCCGACCACCTCTGTCCCTATGGGCTCAAATCCAAGGACCTGCTGGAGCGCAAGGGTTTCGAAGTCGAGGATCACCCTTTGACCACGCGTGAGGAAACCGACGCGTTCATGGAAGAGCACGGCGTCGAAACCACCCCGCAAACCTGGATCGGGGACGAGCGGATAGGCGGATATGACGACCTTCGGGTCCATTTCGGCATCGATGCGCCGGAAGACGAACGCTCGGACACGTCCTACCAGCCGGTGATCACGATCTTTGCCGTCGCGTTCCTGATGGCGCTCGGTTTGTCGTGGTACAGCTTCGAGAACATTTTCACCCTGCGCGGGCTGGAATGGTTCATTTCGATCTCGATGTGCTTTCTGGCGGTACAAAAACTTCAGGATGTCGAGAGCTTCTCGACCATGTTCCTGAACTACGACCTGCTGGCGCGTCGGTGGGTGCGTTATGGCAAGATCTATCCGTTTGGAGAGGCTTTCGCAGGTATCCTCATGGTCGCCGGGGCGCTGACCTGGCTTTCGGCACCGGTGGCCTTGTTCATCGGCACTGTTGGCGCAGTATCGGTTTTCAAGGCGGTCTATATCGACAAGCGTGAATTGAAGTGCGCCTGCGTCGGCGGCGACAGCAACGTACCGCTCGGCTTTGTCTCGCTCACAGAGAACCTGATGATGATGGTCATGGGGATCTGGATGCCGATCAGAGTCTATCTGATCGGCTGAAAGGCGGGTGCCGTTTTCATATCCCTCGGACTCGTTCTCCCGATAGATGCGCAAGTCGGACAGCACTGCGAAAAAGGGTCAAGCTGAATGGACCAGATAATCGAAGCATTCACGACCGGGGCGGGCATGCTCTGGAAGGCGCTCTGGGCGCTCATCTTCGGGTATATCATCTCCGCAGGCATCCAGATTTTCGTGACACGGGATCAGATGGCGCGTGTTCTTGGCGACCGTGGTGCCAGGAAGGCAGGCATTGCCGGCTTCTTTGGGTTTGTGTCATCGTCCTGTTCCTTCGCGGCTCTTGCCGCGTCGCGTTCGATCCTCGTGAAGGGTGCGCATCCGGTCAATTCGATCGCCTTCCTGATTTCATCGACAAATCTGGTGATCGAGCTTGGAATCGTCCTTCTGGTCCTGCTGGGCTGGAAATTCATGGTGGCAAATTTCATGCTTGGCATCCTGATGACGATCTACGCCTATGCCCTCACCCTGATATGGCTTCCAAGGTCGTTTGTCGAAAGCGCAAAAGAGCATGCGGAGAAGGCCCAGTCCGACGAAGGTATGGACAGGGACCAGACCATGAAGGGTTCGTTCCGCGACAAACTGCTGTCCCGCGAAGGATGGGACCGGATCGCCCGCGCTTTCTTCATGGAATGGAAGATGGTCTGGAAGGAGATCCTCTTCGGCTTCACGGTCGCGGGTTTCATTTCCGTCTTTGTGCCGCAGAGCTTCTGGAACGCGATCTTTCTGGTCGGAGATGGCGGTGCGCAGGACGCGCCGGGCTTCCTGATCGTTCTTGAAAACGCGCTGGTGGCACCGGTCGTGGCCTTCTTCACCTTCATCGGGTCGATGGGCAATGTCCCCCTGGCTGCGATGCTCTGGTCGCGTGATGCGTCGTTCGGAGGCGTGATCGCCTTTCTCGGAGCCGATCTTGTTGCTGCCACGGTGATATGGGTGCACGCAAAATATTACGGCTGGCAGTATGCGCTCTATCTTTCAGGCTTGCTGTACCTGTGCATGGTCGCTGCGGGAATTACGGTGCATTACCTGTTCGCTCTCGTAGGGATGATCCCGACCGAGCGGCCTTCGCTTCAGGAAATGGTCCGGTTCAGCATCGATTACACGTTCTTCCTCAACCTGATCTTTCTTGTCATCGGGTCAGCACTGATCTGGCTTCACATCAGGAATGCCGAGGAAGACTAACCGATTGAGGCCAAGAATGGGAAGGTTCCCAGAAGCCAGTAGGCAAACCGGGACAATTGGCCGGTCATGATGGCAACGCCCATGATGATCATGGCGACGCCCGCGCCCTTGTAGAGCCAGCGACCGGCTTTGCCGATCTGTCTGACCCGTGCGGCGATGGCGTCGGTGAACAGCGCGGCCAGCAGGAACGGCACGCCCAGCCCTGCGGAATAGATCGACAACAGCCAGATGCCGTCCGACATACCGCCGGATGTCGAACTGAGCGTCAGGATTGCGCCGAGGATCGGCCCGATGCAGGGCGTCCATCCAAAGGCGAAGGCCAAGCCCAGGACGTAGGCTCCAAGCGGGCGACCCCCCGGAATGTCGAGTGTGAAGCGGGTGTCACGCGAGAACGCTTCCAGACGGAAGGCACCCAGCATGACCAGTCCGAACAGGATGATGATCGCCCCGCCCAGATAGTTGAGCTCAGTGCGCCAAGTCAGCAGCAACGACCCGAGCGCGCTGGCCCCGGCCCCCAACGCGACAAAGACCGTGGAGAACCCCAGAACGAAGCAGGTGCTTAGGCCAAGTGCCCCGGCGCGTGCCCGCAGGCCGACCGATCGCGTCGTGCGCAAATCCGGCTGGCCTGCGATGTAGGAAACATAGCCCGGAACCAGTGGCAGGACGCAGGGTGACAGGAAGGAAATGGCCCCCGCCAGAAAGGCCGCGAAGATGCCGATGCCGGAAATATCCATCATGCTTTATGCTCGGCGCTGAAGGGTCGCGCCGCCCACCAGAAGGCAATCAGCGGGATTACGATCCATTGCAGCACGGGCGACAGCCCTGCATCGAGGACCGGAATGATCGGCATCAGGTCCGAATAGGCCCAAGCCGCGCGGATCACGATGTTGAGCCATTCGCTGAACAGCGTATATCCCAACCCGAACACCACCGTCAGGACGGTTACCGAGCGTCGCGTCGGAGCCACGAAGGGCCAGCCACGGCCGGTCAGCATCAAGGCAAGCACCAGCGCGCTCATGGCAATCAGGATGTCGCCACCCGTGCAATGAACCGCGGCGAAGACGATCTCACCCCAGGTGCCCTCGTTCCAGATCGTGTAGAGCGGCATATGGGCGAACTCCCAGATCAGATTGGCCGGGATGATTACCGAAAAATACCGACGTAGCGCTGTCAGGGATATTCCATCCGCCGAAGATGGCATGACGCCAGTCGCGGTGACACTCATTGAAACACCCCTGTCACCCGGTCCCACCAACTGCGTTCCCGGCGTCGATGCTGGGCATTGTTGATCAACTCGCTGACATAGAGGATCAGGTTCACATTCTTGAAATCCATGCCATGGAACTTTGCGGCGAACCGCCCGCCGATATCCACGACATGGGTGACCGCACCGTGCATCATCATGTCGCTGTCGGCGGTCGTGGTGAACTCGAGCCCATAGTCCCGCGCCACAAGGCGCGTCGCGTCGTCGCTCTGATCGGGCCGTTTGGTCAGAATGACCCAGTTGCTCGGATCGAGCCCATGCCGGTCCGCGTAGTCGCGCAGAACGTCCGGCGTGTCATTCACGGGATCGGTTGTGATCGAGATGAATTGCACCAGATCCCTCATCGGCCCGTCGTTGATCGAAGCCTGGACCGCCGCGATCTTTTCCGCATGGAGCGGGCAGATATCCGGGCAGTTGGCGTAGATGAAATGCAGGATGACGACCCTTTCGCTGAAATCCGCCAAGCGCACAGGATTGCCCTCCGCATTCAGCAACTCGAAATCCGGGGCCTGTGCCGCGTCGATGGCCTGGAAGTATGGCTCCATCTCGAACATCCGGGCATCCAGATTTTCACCCGGATGATCGGCGGAGGCCGGAAAGGCGATCGTGGCCGCAAATGTCGCCAAGGCGGCGCGCCGGGTCAGATAGACAATCAACTGCATCACCTTTCGGATTGATCGGGCTTGCCACCACCCGCATCGTCGCATTTCCCGCCGGACCCGCCCTTCATGCACAGACCGAGCCCGCACATCGCGGCACAGGGTGCCAGCGAAACCAAGACAGGCGCGAGACCGATCGCGGTGAGCCATCCCCAGTTCAGCGCCATGCCGCCGCCCATAACGGTTGCCGCACCGACGAACAGCAGTCGTCTGCGCGTCAACCACCGGGGCCAGTTGCCTGCGCTTTCGATGTCGGCGGCACCCGCATCGTTGGAAGATGATATGTCGGTCATCCGGAAAATCCTTCTGAAGTTTGAGTACTGGTCATTCTGATAACTGGGCGGTCAAGGGCGGGCGGCGCTCTTTCAGGGGCGCTTATTCGATAAAGCCTCGCAAGAAGGAGACCATCTCGGGATCATCCCATTCGGCCGGGCCGACCAGTCTCCCAAGCTCCCGCCCCTGCGCGTCGATCAGGATCGTTGTCGGCAGACCGACGGTGCGCAGCGCGGTCATCGACAGCATGGTCTTGTCGACATACATCTTGAGATTGTTGACACCGATCTCGTCGTAGAACCGCCGCACGACGGGCGACCCGGCCCTGTCGATGGACAGGGCGACAACCTCGAAACGGTCGCCGCCAAGTTCCGCCTGAAGTGCATCCAGCGTCGGCATCTCTTCCCGGCAGGGGACGCACCAGGTTGCCCAAACGTTCACGAGGATCACCTTGCCACGAAAATCCTCCATGTCCCCACGGCTGCCGTCCTCGGTCTCGTAGCGCACATTGATCACCGGCTGCGGCGTGTCGTGCAGTGCGAAGCCTTGCGGCCCGGCAAACGCCGTGCCGACGGACAATGCCCAGACGAGCAGCGCCGTTTTGAGATATTTCATGGCGTTGGCTCCTTGCCGGCTTGGGTTTTCAGATCACGGACGATCGGCAAAAGGGTTTCCTCCAGAATCGCTCGCGTGATGGGGCCGACATGGCGGTAGGCAATGGTGCCGTCGGAAGTGATGACATAGGTTTCAGGCACGCCGTAAACACCCCACTCGATTCCCGCACGTCCGTTTATGTCGGCCCCGATGCGGGTGTAGGGATCACCCAGTTCGTCTAGCCAGGCGCGCGCCTGTTCGGGCGGATCCTTGTAGTTGATCCCGTAGAGCGGCACTTCGCCCGTGGCGCTCAATTCCATGAATAGCGGATGTTCGGCGCGGCAGGGCACACACCACGAGGCAAAGACGTTCACCAGCGAAACATGGCCGATCAGGTCCTGCGTCGAAAGACCTTCCTCGCGGCCGAGCACCGGAGCGAGTGCAAACTCCGGTACAGGCTTGTCGATAAGCGCGGACGGCAGATCATCGCCCTCGCTGAAAAGCCCCCAGCCAAACAGGACCATAAGGGCCAAAGCCACGACGGGCACCAGCACAAAGCCGAGATTTCTCCGGCGGGGCGTGGGAACAGTCATATTGTCACGATAGCTGGTCATGGCTGTGCTTGCTGGTCCTCGCGGGTCCGCTCACTCTGAAAGGCACGTTCTTTGTCGGGCCAGGTGCTCTTGATGTAGTCGACGATCGACGTGATTTCGTCATCTGTCAGTACGCCCTCATATCCGGGCATGTCGCTTTCATAACCGGCCCCGACAATCGCCGCCGGTCCGCGTTTCACGATGTCGAACAATACGCGGTCCGTATGATGCCAGGTATGACCCGACGCATCATGCGGCGGGGCAGGCAATCTGCCGTTCGGCAATCGGGTGCGCCAATCAGGCTGCCCCTCCAGGTTTGCGCCATGACAACTGGCACAATTCTCCTGATAGAGACGCTCGCCCATGCGCAAGTCGCTCTCCGCCGAAACGGGAGAGACCGTTGTGGCGAGCAAGACCGCGGCGAGCCTAATGGTGTTTTTCATGTCGCTTGTGCCTTCTTCTGGCTATCCAAATACAACGAGAGTGCGACTATCGATGCCACGACAAGCAGGACGCACGCCCCCAGACCAATCCCCATCGACAACAGGCCGTCGCCGTTGCTGTCGCCCTCATTCCGCATCTTGGCGCATTTCTATTTTCCGCTGTCCGAGCGGATGTATTTGACCAAGGCGATTGCCGCGAGCACCAGCACCGCCACGATGAGTAACCAAACCAGTCCCATCGCGATCATCATGCCGCCACCCATCATTCCACCATCCATCATCATGCACTTCATCCTTTGTTTTCCCTTGAAACCGGTCAGGCACGGGATCGCACCAGTCCGCGCAATTAATCATTCGACCGCATAGACGGTCGGGTTCACACCTTCTTCGACGGTGTAAATCTTGAACGGTTCCTGCTTCGCGCCCCCCATACCCGGCGATCCCAACGGCATGCCGGGAAGTGTCAGACCGGCAATGTCCAGGCGCTCATCAAGCAACTTGTTGACGACATCAATTGGCACATGACCGCTGACGACGTAGTCACCCAGAAAGGTCGTATGGCAGCCCTGGAAATCGTCCGGGATACCTGCATCACGGCTGATCTGAGCCAGATCATGGGTCGGCTTTACCTCGACCGTGAAGCCATTCTCGCGCAGGTAGTCCGCATAGCTCTCGCAGCATCCGCATTGCGGGTTCTTGTAGAGCGTGGCCTCTTGCGCTGCTGCAGGCGCGGCATTCAGGCTCATTGCAAGGACAGCGGCAGCACCTGCGGTGCCAAGACTGGCAAGTCCAATTAGTTTCTTCATCGGTTCTTTCCTTTCGTGGTGATCGTTACGTGAGATTGTTTCAGGTTTTGGTCGTGCCAGGATCGACACGTATGATGCCCATCATGCCGGCCGCCTGGTGTTCCAGGATGTGACAATGGAACATCCAGTCTCCCGGATTGTCCGCCACGAAGGCGATCTCGACCCGTTCCTCCGGTGCCATCAGGACGGTGTCCTGCCATTCGCGATGCCGTGTCGGTTGCCCGCTCCGTGTGATCACACGGAACGAATGTCCATGAAGATGCATCGGGTGATGCCACGCGGTGCGATTGTCCATCTGCAGCACATGCGACGTGCCCTGCGGCAGGACCAGCAATGGATCCATCATGTGCCCCGTTGCTGCTTTGCCGTTGATGAACCACATGTTGCCTTCGCGCATCTGCTCCATCATGGACCCCATGCCGCCGCCCATCATCATCTGCCCCATCATGCCGCCATTAAAGATGATCTGATGCCGCGTGGCAGCTTGCATATCGGGTTCGGCCAGCGGGTTGGGTGGCAGTTCCATCGACCAGTCCGGGACCGCGTCCCGTAACCGATCCGGCCCGTAGGCGAGATCGACCAGACGGTATTCCAGATCCCTGTAGAAGACATCGGTGATGGTCAGGCTCTCTCCGGGCTTGCCGGTCATATCAATCACCAAATCGACACGCATGGCCGGACCGACCACCACGATGTCATCGTCTGGTACATGAGGTGACACGGGTTGACCGTCCAGAGCGACCACGACCGGCGCAAGCCCCCCGAAATCCAGCCCGAATATCCGCGCGTTCGCTGCATTGACCAGCCGAAGGCGGATGCGTTCCCCGGATCGCACCGCGATACGGTCAGGGATCTGGCCGTTGATCGTCACGGAATTGCCGATACGACCGCCGTGCATCGTGTCGTGCCGGCTTCCGAAATCTGTCGCAATCTGTCCGTCGCCGGTCATCCGCCAGTCATCGAGCATCCAGGTCAAATCGCGATCCACGCGGATCGGGTCCGCCTCCTCGACGATCAGCGGCCCGTAAAGGCCGCGTCCGACCTGTTCCGAACTGCGCTGGTGCGGGTGATACCAGAATGTACCTGCGTCCAGCGCATCGAATTCGTAGAGAAACTCGCCACCGACCGGGATCGGGTCCTGTGTCAGGAACGGCACACCGTCCATCGCATTGGGTGTGCGAATGCCATGCCAGTGGACCGTCGTCCCTTCATTTAGCCCGTTCCGGGCCAGAACCCGAATTCGGTCTCCCTGCCGCACCCGGATCTCGGGGCCGGGGAGGGATCCGTTGTAGCTCCAGACGTCGGTAGGGCCGTAGGGTGCCGGTCGCAGGGCGGCTTGTCCGGCCGCAGCGCGTAGCAAGAATGGGTCCTCTGTCGGACCTGCCATCGCTACTCGTGCCGGTGACAGAGTGGATATGGCCGTGAAAGCGGCACCGGTGCGCAGCACGTGCCGTCGTGAAATCAGTCTGTTGAGGGTCATTACTTCTGCCTTGATCTGAAAGGGTCGCACTCAGCCAGCTTCGGCCAAGGCAACGGTCAGGCCCCGCAACAAGCGAGGCCGCTATCAGGTTCAGACAGGCAGCTTGGGAGGAAATGGATCAAGGGAGGGAACCGCGCCAATCGGGATCACAGGTCCCGCGACCGGGATGACAACACCGAAGGCCATCTCAAGCGTCATCGCTGACGTACGAGCTACGATACCGGCCGTAGTTCCCGCGCCACAAGGGACTGTACACCCACCCTCGCAGGTTATCCCGTCAGCAAATCCGATCGAATCGCATCCGCCGCAATGGTCGTCCCCGCTTTCAGCGCCCACCATCTGAGCCATTGCTGCCTCAGCCGCATTCGCTGCCGATACATCCGGCGCAACCACAGCACCGAAGCTCAATGCAAGAATCAAAATGAGGCGGAAAACGCAGATCATGCGATCCTTATGCAAGCTTCCAGTAGGGGGAGGTCAAGAAGTATCCCGTAACATAGGCGTGACATTGCCACGCGGGTACTCACTGATTGGCCAAAAGATGCCCGAGGTTGGTTTCGGGGGAAAATCTGAGGCGAGACTGCGGACTCATCCAAGGTCTGTTTCGGAGCCAGGCAACCACCCGCATCTTTTCATGCGGGTGGCTGCCCTTGTGTCAACTTGCGTCTTTGAATTCGGTGTATTCGCCGCGCACCTGGACAGTCACGGTTGCGGGCTGGCTGTCCCGATTCCGCCAGAACCATCCGTGTTCGCCGTCGAATGCCGCGATGATCTCGCCCTCGTCGCCCGTCGAACCGCGGCCCTTTTCATAGGTCACCGAATTGCCGCCGCCGTGGCCGTGCATGTCAAAATTCACCCGACCGCCATCGACCAGCATTCGGTATTCCACCGTCTGGCCCTCTTCCATGACCAGCTTCCACTCGGCACTGTCGCCGGGTGCAAGCGTAAAGGTGGTTTCGTCACGCCAGATTTCGGCCTCCTGTGCATATGCCGTGCCGACAAAAAGTCCAAAGATATCGTTCATAAGGCTCGACTGCTCTTCGGCTTCGATCTCCAACAGCCTGTCGGCTTCGGCCTCCTCCGCAAGCTGGGCTTTGATCTCACCCATCTCGCTCAGCCCGAGAACCCCGCCGATCCCGGTCGGGTCGATGTTGTATTCGGCAGGCAGCACGACGGTCACAAGGATCGCAACGGCGCTGGCCGCCGCAATGGCAGTGGAACGGATAAGCTGCGCGGAGCTGGGAAGCTCATCAAGGCTCGGTTTTTTTGCGTTAAACATTTTGGTCTCCTAAATTCTCAGGTGGCTACGAAGTAGCCGGTGATTTGCAGGCCCATGAGGATGAATCCCATGGACATCATGACGACGTTGGCGGTGTAGGCTTGGCGGAAGAAGCTTGGGGATTTCCGCCAGAAGCCCATGACGATGAGGATCACGGCAAGCGCCATGATCTGGCCAAGCTCGACGCCCACGTTGAACGCCAGAAGATTGGCCAGTAGGCCCTCTGACGCGATCTCGTAGTCTAGGATCTTCGTGGCCAGGCCCGTGCCGTGGAAGAAGCCGAAGATCAGCGTTGCGGCCTTGGTGTTCGGCTGGAACCCAAACCAGCGCTGATAAGCCCCGAGATTGTCGAGCGCCTTGTAGACGACCGAAAGGCCGATGATCGCGTCGATGATGTAGGCGTTGATGCCCCAGCCGAACCAGACACCGGCCAGCATCGTGGTCGAGTGCCCGAGGGCGAAGAGGCTGACATAGATGCCTACATCCTTCATCTTGTAGAGGAAGAAGACGACGCCGAGCAGGAACAGGATGTGATCGTATCCCGTGACCATGTGTTTGGCGCCGAGATACATGAAGGGGATGATGTTCACCCCCCAGATTTCCTGGATATAGCCTGCGTCACCTTCTGTGACGGCATGGGCAAGAGCGTTTTCCGCACCCAGGACGAGCGCCGAAAGGGCAATGAAGGACAGGATCACGATCCGGCGTATGCCGGGATCGGTCCAGCCCTGGTGGACTGTATTCATGGATTGAACTCCGCATATGTGTTGATGATCGAATGCAGCGCGCTGTTGGCACGCAGTCGATCAGACGCGCGGAGGTCTTTCGATTTGGTATGTCTGCAAGGTGTTCGACGTGGCCGAACTCAACGGCCATGCGGCTCTATAAATATCGAGCGGGTGCGGCGATCGGTCGGGGCCAGGCACGACCGCCTGACTGTGATCGTGATCGATGCTGTCATGGCTATGTCCATGCATGGCCCAGGCGAGGTCTTCTTCCAGTCCATGCGAATGACCGTGCTCAGCAACCATTTCTGCGTGCTCTTGAAGGACGCCGATGACTGAGGGTGCGTGCGAGGTTGCGGGCACCACAGACCAGAGGAGTACGGCCAAACATAAGAGTGTCGCAAACGCGGCGTTTACAACTGTCCTCAAGGTATCCATAGGATCTGCCCGTCTCTAGCGTGGTGCGTCGTGGCACCATCTTGTTCTATCCTCCCGGGGGGGATAGAACTACTTTATGACAAAACATCCAGTCCATGCAACCCATCCCGCCCTTGTCGCCCGGCTGAAACGCGCTGACGGCCATTTGCGCGCCGTGATCGAAATGATCGAGGCGGGCAAACCCTGTCTGGAGATTGCTCAGCAGATGCAAGCGGTCGAAAAGGCCGTGACGAACGCCAAGCGTGCGCTGATCCATGATCACATGGACCATTGTATCGACGTTGAAAGTTCTGAAACTGATCGCGCCGAGTTGCGGGCGATCGCCCGATATCTCTGAGGCTGACCATGCTCGATATTCTCTCCGACCGCACTTATCGGCACCTGTTTCTGGCACAGGTCGTAGCCCTTCTGGGTACCGGACTCGCCACAGTCGCACTCGGCCTGCTCGCCTTTGATCTTTCGGGCGACGGGGCGGCGCTGGTCCTCGGCACAGTCTTCACCATCAAGATGGTTGCTTATGTGGGCATCGCGCCCATTGCAGGGGCTTTCGCAGACCGCGTGCCGCGCCGCGCGCTTCTGGTGACGCTCGATCTGGTGCGTGCCGGTGTCGCGCTCGCACTGCCCTTCGTGACCGAGGTCTGGCAGGTCTACGTCCTGATCTTCCTTCTTCAATCGGCTTCCGCCGCCTTCACGCCGACCTTTCAGGCGACGATCCCGGACGTTCTGCCCGAAGAGGCGCGCTATACCCGCGCGCTGTCGCTGTCGCGGCTGGCCTACGATCTGGAAAACATCGTCAGCCCGACGCTGGCGGCCCTTCTGCTCGCGGTGATGTCCTACAATTCGCTTTTCCTCGGCACGGTCCTCGGTTTCGCCGCATCGGCCCTTCTGGTTGTTTCGGTCGTGCTGCCCAGTCCCCGCCCATCCGAGCCGCGCGGTGTCTATGACCGCACTACGCGCGGCATCCGCATCTATCTGGCCACGCCCCGCTTGCGCGGGCTCTTGGCATTGAACCTCGCGGCGGCGGCGGCAGGTGCGATGGTGCTGGTCAATACCGTCGTTCTTTTGCGCGGCTCGCTCGGCCTTTCGGAAAGTGCTCTGGCCTGGACGATGTTCGCCTTCGGCGCAGGGTCGATGATCGCCGCGCTGGTCCTGCCGCGTGTTCTCGATGTGTTGCCGGACCGGCCCGTGATGTTCGGCGGAGCCACGCTGATGGTGGCTACTCTGGTCGGTCTGGCGTTGACGGTCCTTGGAGCGGGCCTTGGCTGGTCCATCCTTCTGACAGCCTGGTTGCTGGTGGGGCTCGGATATTCCGCTGTCCTCACCCCTTCCGGCCGACTGCTGCGCCGTTCCGCCCACGCCGGGGACCGCCCGGCACTCTTCGCGGCGCAATTCGCGCTGTCCCACGCCTGCTGGCTTGTGACCTATCCGCTGTCGGGATGGCTGCTGACAGTCTATGGTGTCGTTCCCGCACTGATCGGACTGGCCCTCATCGCCGCCTTCGGAATGCTCGCAGCGCTGAAACTCTGGCCGTCCGGCGATCCCGTTGAGCTTGAGCACACCCACGATAATTTGCCACTCGACCATCCCCACCTAAGGGGACATCGCAGGCACAGCCATGCCTTGATCATTGACGAGAGCCATCCTCGCTGGGCCACGCATTTATAAGCCGCAGCAAGAGACGAAGACTGGACACGGGCGGTTCGTTTTCATCCATGCGGACATTCGTGCTTCGAGCAAAATTCATCAAAGTGGGCTCGATGCGCGAATTCTCTGCAAGTTTGGCGGACAGAAGCGTTGACTCTAACATAAACTGTCGGCCCCCCGACAAAGAGCACGGCTTAAGTTGCGACCCTCCACATCCGATACCGCCCCTGCCCCGTCATCTCGTGGATCATACCACGCGCTTCCATCCAAGCAAGGTTGCGCTGGACGGCAGCACGGCTGGCGCCGATCAGGGCCTCGGCCATCGGAGCGGACACGAGCGGCCATTCGGTAAGTACCGCGCACAAGGCCGGGGGCGTGCGGCCGGAAAGCGGGCTCATCTCGGCTTCCGCCCTCGCCGACCATGCCTCGATATCATCGAGGTGACGCATTGCGGTCAGGCATGCGGTCTCCATCCCGTCAAGCCAACGAGACAGACGGTCAGCGGGTGGGCCACCGGAGCGCAATCCTCCTGCCCCGCCCATGGCCAAAGGCGCGAAGAGCGCCCCCTTGCCCTCACTGGCCACGATCCGTGCGGCTGTGACCGCCGCTTCCATCCGGTCGCCGTGCTGCCCGAGGCCCGCGAGACTCCAGAGATGGAAGCCCATGCAAGCGCGCGTGATTGGGTGAAGATCGGCGGCTTGCGCCATAAGATCGAGCCAACCGCCCGCGCGATCCGCGAACGGTTCGGCTTCAACGCCGAGGTTCTCGGGGTCGCGGCGGTCGAGGAAGGCGGACAGGTCCACTTCCGGTCCAAGGCCGCCTGTAAGACGCCGCACTGCCCATCCGACACGCGCGAGCGCCGCGGTGTCGTCCTGCACGCCGGACAAGCGCATGGATTTCCAGAGCGCCAGCCGATCCGGGCCAATTCGGTCGCCTACAAACCAGCTGAGGTCTGCCGCCTCCATCAGCGCGAGCCTGTGCCGCCAACCTTTCGGGCCACGGCGCAGCCGGTCGTCCAGCGCGCCGATCCGGCCAGCCACACGGGCGAGACGCGCGGCATTGCCCGCCTCTGCCTTCCGCCAATCGTCGAGGACTGCGGTTTCACGAAGCTCTGCCCTAGGTCCGGGCGGCAGATAATCTGGCTCCTCGTCCATCGGACCGGGCAGGAACCACAGGTCGTCCTCAGACGTCTCTTCAAGCCCCTCCGCATTCACAAGAGGATCGTAAAAAATATCATACTGCATAGATACTTGAGTCTTCATGTATGCAAAATACCGCACTTTTGCATTTTACCAAAGTGTTTTGTCAGAGTGCGCCTGCACACCTTATATAGCACGGGCGCGCGATGGTCTGCGAGAGCTCGCTGATCGCGCTCAGCGTATGGAAACCAAGGGTTCTCTGCTGAGCAGCGCCACAGTGCACGCCCTTGCATTCGTTTTCAAACGGTCGTTTAGTAGCGATAGATAAAACTGCAAAAGGCCTGTTTTGATGCCATTGATAGGCTACGCGCGCGTATCTACCGAGGATCAGACCCCCCTGCCCCAGTCGCAGGCCCTGAAATCTGCGGGTTGCGCCGAAATCTATGAAGAGCACGCCTCAGGCGGCAATCGCGCGCGGCCGGTGCTTGGGCGTGTGCTCGAACGCATCCAGAGTGGCGATACGCTGGTCGTCGTGCGGATCGACCGGCTTGCGCGGTCTCTGTCGCATCTGCTGGAAGTGATCGAGCGGCTGGAGGCCAGGGGTGCGTTCTTTCGCTCGATCCAGGACCCGATCGACACTGGATCCCCGCAGGGCAAGTTCACGCTGCAGGTCTTGGGCGCTGCGGCCGAGTTCGAGCGCGCCCTGATCCGAGAGCGCACCAAGGCCGGCCTCGCCAGCGCGCGCACAAAGGGCCGCGTGGGCGGAAACCCTGGACTGCGGGCCAAAGACCCTGCCGCTCTTCGCAAGGTGCGGCTAGCGCGACAGGACGGCTACATGGAGCGTCTGAACAAAACGGCACAAGATTGGGTGCCCCATGTGCGCCGGTTGCGCCCCGACTTGGCCTGGGAAGACGTGGTGCGCATCATCAACGGCCCCTTGCCCGAGGCGCGTCGCTGGACCCAAAGCCGTCTTTTGCGCGCTGTGAAGGCCTATGTCCGCGACGGCTTCCTGCCTACCGAGGTGTTGGCCCGCGCCGGGCGCCGCGAAACGGATGATCGCCTGCCCGCCATTATTGCTGGCATCAAGGGCGCAGATCCCGACATCACGCTTCAAGTGATCTGTGAACGGCTGGAATCTATGCGCGAACGCACGCCTCGTGGCCGAACAAGATGGCAGCCGTCTTCGGTGAAAATGCTGTTGGAGCGGGCGGAACGACTTGGCCTCATGCCGTACGAATCGAGCCAAGATCAGATGTAGCTTCTGACCCGAATCCAAAAAATTTCACCGTGAGAAAACTCCGCAGGAGGCAGAAAGTGCCATTAGTTGCTTGGGGTTAGCTGCTAATGTGCCAACTCAACAGAGTAGCGGCTCGATTCGGTTAGATCTGCATTTAATATATCTATATCAATGACTTGCTGAGTTTTTTACGTGGCAACACCTATAGGTGTTGTGGATAACTTTCACACTACATTTAGATTCTTCTTGCCGGACTCACTGGATCGTGGCATTCCCATTCTGACGGCAAAACGCGTCAGACACGCTGTACACCGTCAGAATGATTAAGAGCCTCAACAGAGGCCGAGAGTGGGCGGCAGGACATGGATGATCGTAACATTGGATACACGCAAGGCATAGGCTCTTCCGATATCGGAGCATTTGCCGACAATCTGGCTGAGTCTTTGGATCGCCAGATGAAGATCGCTTTCGAACCCGAAGAACGAAAGTCCCTACGCCGCTTCAGTTCCACCGAAGTCGCCGGCCTCCTGCGCGTAAGCACATCTAACCTGCGCAACCGGCACAAGGACGGCAGCTTTCCGGAAGTGCATACAGACAACCGCGGACACCGGTTCTACACAGCCCAAGAGATTGATGAGTTGCGCGATGTTCTTGGACGCACTGGAAAGAACGCAGAAAGCTACCGCCCAGGTCGACGTGATGGCGATCGTCTCCAGGTGATATCCGTCGTCAACTTCAAAGGCGGTTCATCAAAGACTACTGCAACGATTCATCTTGCGCAAAGGTATGCCTTGCGCGGTTACCGCGTGCTGGTCCTAGACCTCGATCCGCAAGCAAGTTTGACCACGTTTTTCGGCTTTCGGCCCGAGCTTGAGTTCGCCGATGGCGGCACAATCTATGATGCTTTGAGATATGAGGACCAAGTTCCTCTCTCGAACGTCATCCAAAAGACCTACTTCCATAAGCTCGACATGGTGCCCGCCGGTTTGATGCTCTCGGAGTACGAAACCGAGACCGCAAACGCTCTCGCCCGTCGCGTACAGCCCATCTTTGCAGAGCGCCTCGCCTTGGCGCTTGAAGAGGTTGAGGCAAACTACGACATCGTCCTGATCGACTGCCCGCCTCAGCTTGGGTTTCTAACACTGACTGCGCTGGCAGCCTCGACGGGGCTTTTGGTTACCGTGGTACCTGGCATGCTTGACATCGCATCCATGAGCCAATTCCTGAAGCTTGCTTCAGAAACGGTCAAGGCCGTGGAGGAAGCCATCGGTCGGCGTGTCACATGGGATTTTGTCAAGTTCCTGATTACCAGATATGAACCGTCGGACGGTCCGCAGACCCAAATGGCAGGCTACCTGAGATCAATTCTGGCAGGTCAGGTCATGACAGAGCCGATGCTGAAGTCTACGGCGATCTCCGACGCGGGGATGACCCAGCAGACCGTCTACGAAGTCGATCCAAGCCAATTCATCAGAAAGACAATTGATCGCGCCCTGACCAGCGTGAATGGCGTTGGCGATGAGCTAGAGCAGACGATCCAAATGGCATGGGGGCGTCGCTGATGGCCCGAAACATCTTCAACCAGCCTCCAAGGAATGAGACGGAGAGCGGAGCCCCCTCCCCTACCCCGCCAAAAGCGGCAAAGCTGCCGGGATCTGTTGGAGGATTGCGCGACTCTTTGCGCGAGATCACAGCAAACTCGATTCGCGATATCGAACCCGATCAGATTGACATGGATGGGCTGCGCGATCGGTTGGTGCTGGAAGATTCCAGTATCGATGAGTTGGCCGAGAGCATTCGCAAGCATGGCCAACAAGTGCCCATCATGGTCCGTCCATCAGCCCAACCGGACAGATACCGCATCATCTACGGCCGCCGCAGGCTTGCTGCGATCCGTAAGGTCGGTGGAACGGTCAAGGCAATTGTTCGAACCTTGGACGATGACGCATCTCTGATCGCTCAAGGCCAGGAGAACAACCTCAGGCTTGATCCGTCTTTTATAGAAAAGTCTTTTTTTATAAAAGAGATGCAAGAATCCGGGTACAAACCCGGTGTCATTCAAGATGCTCTAGGTCTGACCCGGCAAGGCGTATCCAACCACAGGGTCGTCATAGAACAACTGCCAGACGGTCTTGTTCAACTGATCGGGCCAGCACATGGGATCGGACGACGGCAGTGGGGTGATCTAGCTGCCTTGTCGGTGAAGGTAGATTTGGTGGACATCGCCAAAGAGGCGCTCGCCGCCCTGCCCGACGACACTCCTAGTTCCGAAAAGTTCCAAGCGGTCTATTCGGCTTGCTCGAGCAAAACACGTAGCGACAAGAAGCCGCCCAATCGTGGACTGACTTCGGTCATCAATGATGAGAACGGCAGTTCATTGGGCACGCTGACAATCGATGAGAAGGCGATCGCTCTCAAGGTCACCAAGAAGGACAATCCAGAATTCGGCCAATGGCTCGAAGAGCACGCGGAAGCTACGCTTTTGCAGCTCTTCGTACAGTGGCGGAATGAGAGAGGCTCTGGGTCCTAACCCAGGCCACACAGAGCAACACGAGCAGAGGAGAAAAGCGAAGACCCGAAAGAAAAGAGCCCCCCAAAGTTTCCCCTGGAGAGCCCTCATCATCTGATTAGCATCTTTGATGTAGCAACCTCCAGCATACCGGTCAAGAGTCACCGATTCGGTGGACTGATATTTTTTGCCTTTTTCCGCGAAAATTCGAGGAAAGAGACGGGGAAGTTGTGGGCCGAACGGTCGTCGTGAACAAGCCATGGCATTTACAAAACTCTCGATCGAAGCCGCAGGTGCTGATGCAACCCGCGGCTCATTTCCCCCATCTGAAACCGACGTCTGGACCATCTTCAGAGCCCTGAGAGATGCACGCAGCGTGTTTGGTCTACGTCCTGGCCACATACAGACACTTCAAGCAATGCTCAGTTTTCTGAAACCTGGCCATGGCGAAACGGTTTTTGCGTCTAACAATTCACTTTGCCAGCGCGTTGGCGGAATTGACGAACGGACACTCCGGAGGCACATCAACCGCTTCGTTGAACTCGGATTCATCAAGCGCAATGACAGCTCGAACCGAAAGCGCTACCGCGTTCGCTCATCCGGCGGGGAGTGCATCAGTTATGGATTGTCTCTCACCCCCCTGCTCCAACGTGCGAGCGAGCTTATAGCCATCGCGCAAGAGATGGAGAATAACCGGCGAGATCGGATATTTATCCGCAAACAGATCCTTACAAAGCTCGCCCATTTGGAAGAGCACGATCCTAGCAACGTATTCATCAACCACGCACGGAAAGCTCTACGCAGGAAGCTGAGCCTCCCCGAATACCACGCTCTGCTCGCCAATACAGATGCAGAATGCCAGAGTTTGTCTACCCCGGATGACCCGCCTGAAACTATGGAATTGCCCGCCAATGACGGACAAACTGTCCGGCATCAATCTAAGTCTGAAGAAGAAAAAAAAGATTTAGATAGCAACATAGGCCTTGAGGCCCTGAAACCAGACTTGCTGACCTCAGTCTGCGATCAGGCGACATCGTTCTCCACAGAGAGACTTAGAAACTGGTTGGACATTGAAAACCATGCTCGAACACTTACACCCATGATGGGCATTCACCCAGAGACTTTCGAGAAAGCCAAGAAAGCTGTAGGAGCTCAGAAAGCGTCATGCGCGATCTTCATCATGCTACAGCTTGGAAAACGCATCAGGGATTTTGGAGCGTATTTTCACAGTATCACCCTAGGTCAAAGGCAAAACCAATTTGATCCATTAGCTTTGATCAAGCGACTGTCCGAAAACAATGAGCGAACTGTCTAATGTCCACCGCGGTGGACTTCGAACGAGAAGCGGCGCTTGTGGCAACCAAAACTGTCCAAACGCACCTAGCGGCGCGTGGTGGTTCTTCAGTTTATCTCAGACCAGCAGATGTCCACCGCGGTGGACAAGTGACACACGAGCAAGACTTGATGAACATCTGGCCGCTCATGGAAGAAATCGGCGGCCAGGCAATACACCCTAAATGCCTAAAGTTATTGTGGGAGGCCACCGTCTCCAAAGAGGTTTGGAAAGAGCCGCTCTCGATAATCCAACGGAAACGCCAAACGAACGGGTGTCTTCGGCGAGGCGGAAGACAGGTATCCGGCGGCGGTCAGTTTACTCAGCGTGTTGCGAGCAGTACGCTCGGACGTCTTGAGCACAATCTGCGCGTCGCCTCGTTCCAGTGCGCCATGCCGAAGAACCGCCGAGATTAGTTCCGGCGCTCGCTTGTCATCGATGGTATCTGCAACAAGACGTCGATACCGCTGGTCCAACCCGCCGAGATCGAACAGCTTCGCAGAGAACGTGATCTGGTCGAGCGTCACTTTTAGGAACCATTCGCTGAACGCCTTCAGTGCCGCCTCTGACAGGTTGCCGCGCCCGTCTCGGTCTCCGCGGCGTGGGCTGTCGGCCAGATCCATCATCCGTTTGTACTCGCCCCGATCGGTTAGCCCCCGGGCCAGCCCACGTGATACGGACCAGAGGCCCTGCCCACCAATCCCCGCGGTGAGGGCCATGGCATGAGACATCAGTCTGCTGACGCGGCCGTTCCCATCCGGAAAAGGGTGGATGTAGTTCAGCCGGTGATGTGCAGACGCGATCGCTATGATCCGTCCGCTCGAAGACCGCGCCGCAATCTGAAACCGTTTGTCAAAGTGACCCATGAACGCCGCGACGCGCGACGATGATGGAGGTAGGTGGCGCCCGACCGCAACTTCTCGATCGTCGTCCTGGCGCATGCGTCCTGGAACGATGGACTCTTGTGTGCCGTCGGGATGTTCGATGACCCGAAACTCGTCAGGCATCTCGTCGTAGAAGCTCTTATGGACCCAAGTCAGGAATTCGACGGATGTGGGGCGGGGCAGGGTGCCTATGCGATGCATCTCATCGATGGTCCGTTGAACGATGACGTGCGCCCGGGCCTCAAGGGCGAGAGGGCGGGTTTCTTCCTCAAGCTCGGCACCAGCCAGCGCCCTTTCGATGTCGCGGGGGCGCGTGTTGTGTCCTTCGATCAGGTTGGAGTAATAGCAGTTCATCACGCGGACGAGATCGGCAAGCTCGGCTGCGCTGTCAGGATGCAGCCCTTGTCCCAGCCCGGCGGCTTCCCTCTGGATGTCGACCGAAAGGTCTGCCAATTCTGTAGGAATACGCTCCTCGAAGAAGCAGGGTTCGATTCTGGCGGGTGTTTCCAGCATTTTTGCCGATCTTCTATGTTTGCAAAGTAATTGAAAAACATACACATTTCGGAGACGTAGGCAAGGTTTTGCCGATATGCGTTGCCGATCTTGGTTGCCGATCTAGAATTGCTGCATGAAATCAATGGCTTCGGCAGATGTGCCGGGCTTTTCGGTATTGTTGAGTGCCCAAAGGGGCCGGAAAAAGAGAAAGTGTTCTTCGGCTTTTGTGACTGACGGATGAGGGCCTTTTGGGGTCCCTCAGATGGGTCCGGGCCGGGTTCCGGTCTGTCTTTCCTGATGAAGGGCATTCCCATGCAAACAGGTGTCTTGCGCGTGTTACGCACGACCGCTGCCTCGTGGTGGCGGCATAGAGAGCTGCGCCGAATTGGCCAGACGTTGCTGGCACAGCGGCTCGAACGCCAGGCCGTCCTGCGTGATCTCGGTTATCTCAGGCAGGCGGCGACGCTGCCGAATGCCCATGTGATCAGCGGAGAGGGCGGCACGTTCATCCATCTCGGTTGGACCACCGTCTCGACCCTCGCGCCGATCGAGCGCTTTCCCTTGGCTGCCCTCGCGGTCGCACGAGGAACCCCGTTCATCGATATCCGACCCGTCACAGATGTCATCGCCTTCGCGACCCTGCCGCGGGTGGCGCGGGACGGATCGGGCGACCCTGACCCTTGCGGTCCTGGCAGGTCCGTCTCGCTGACCACCTACATCGACATGGTCGAAGCCCCCGGTGCCAGGATCGCCAACGATCCGCGCCCCCGCCAGTCAACCTGATCACCATTCCCTCTCACCAACACTCGAAAGGAGGCCAGCCATGGCCCGATCCCGCACGCCCAAATTCGATGCCTCCGAGATCATCACAAACGAAATCATCCGCATCATCGAGCGCGGCGTCCTGCCATGGCGCAAGCCATGGACGGCAGGTGGCAGCTGTCGCCCCCTGCGCGTGGGCGGGGAACCCTACCAGGGAGTGAACAACTTCCTGCTGACGATGCGGACCGTGATGGCGGGCCACAGCTCTCCCTTCTGGATGACGCTGCCGCAGGCCAATGCGTTGGACGCAAAGGTCCGCAAGGGCGAGAAGTCCTCTGTCGTCGTCTATTACGGTCAAAGCCGGAAAGACGCGGGCGGCGATGAGCATGACCGCAGCGACGGGGATGATCACTCCGAGGAAGCCCGCATCTTTCGCTTTCAGAAATCCTACCGCGTGTTCAATGCCTGCCAGATCGATGGCCTGCCCGACAGTTTCTTCCCCGACCCGGAGCCCGCGCCCGAGCATCCTCCGTCCGAGCCCATCCCGCACATGCAGGCGTTTTTCGATGCCATCGACATCACGACTGTCTTCACGGGGACGGAGGCGTACTATTTGCCGCCCGTGGACAAGGTCTACATGCCGTCCATCACGCGGTTCCAGGACCCGCGCAATTTCTACGGGGTCTGGGCCCATGAGCTGGCCCATGCCACGAAAGCCCCGCATCGGCTGAACCGTGATTTCGGGTTCTCGAAGTTTGGCAACACGTCCTATGCGCGCGAGGAGATCGTCGCGGAATTGACCTCGGTGTTCCTGGGTCAGACGCTCGGCTTCACGGCGCATACGCTCGAGATGAATGCCGCCTATCTCCACAACTGGTTGCGCGTTCTTCGGTCGGATAAGGGCGCGATCTTCCGGCACGCCGCGGACGCGCAGCGCGCCTGCGACTATCTGATCGCCAGATCGGAGACTGGCAGGGCAGGGCGCAGTGCCGAGGCCGCCTGACCACACTGAGAACGGAGACTTCCATGTCATGCAAGGAACCCAAGACGCTGCGGGTGGCATGCTTCAAAGATGGCCGCCGCAAGATCATCACCTTCAAGCGCAGTGCCTATTGGTGGAGCGCGTCCGAGGGTGCCTATCCTCTCTCGGCAGCGCTCGGAACCATCAAAAAACAGGGTGGCTGGGTCGAAACCATCCCTAACCCGAATTACAGACCCAAGGGTCTGTTCGGGTAGGGCACCTTCTGCTTCGGTCCTGCCGCCAGGCGGAAAAGAAAAAGCGGGCTTTGGGAAGGGTGTTTCAACTTCTCAAAGGAGATCCCCATGTCCATGACCGTTCAACCCCAGCCAGACCGTCCGGATCCGAGTGTGATCGCGGCGCAGAACGACGCGTTTCGCAAGCTCGCATGCCTTGGGGTGCCGCCCGCGCAGCCCATCCAGGGCCGGATGCATGTCACCCGCGCGCTTATGGAGGCCGGTGACGGCTTCATGGCCGAGGCGGTGAAGGCGACCGGTGAGTTTGCCACATTCGAGCCTGAGAATGATCCCGAGGGATGGCATGATTTCGGGGCGGTCGAGATCCGGGGCGAAACCGTGTTCTGGAAAATTGATCTCTATGAAGCAGACTCGGATTTCCGCCACGGCGCTGAGACCCCGGACAATCCTGCCACAACCATGCGTGTGCTGACCATCATGCTGGCACGCGACTGGTAGAAGGGCAGGGGACTCCCATCCTGACACCCCAGGCGATGAAGGCCCACTGACCCCTCAAAGGGAGAGTGGGCCTTTTGTCGTGGTGATCCCTGAAGCCGGGGATTGGTCACGCGCAAGCGCGCGCGGGCCACACCTCACCCACCTGGAAGGATATCCCATGACCACAAGCTTTGCCCCTCTCACCCTCGCCATCGGCGATCTGGTCCCACACCCCGCCAATGTGCGCAGCAACTCTTCGGAAACCTATGACCCCGAGAACATCGCGCATCTGAAAGCCAGTATCGCTGTGCTGGGCCTGCTCCAGCCGCTCTTGGTCCAGAAGCTCGACGGCAAATATGCTGTCCTCGCCGGTGGCCGACGCCATGCCGCGCTGAAGGAGCTGATCGCCGACAAGGCCACCAAGGGGTTCACAGCGAAGACCAAGGTGGACTGCCGCCTCGTGCCGGAGGACTGCGACGTCACCACGGCACTGTCGCTCGCCGAGAACATCACCCAGGCTCCGATGAACGCAATCGACGAGTTCGAGGCTTTCGCGCGGATGATGGAGGTCGACGGCCAGACGCCCGAGACCATCGCAAAGACCTTCGGCACCACGGTGGCCGCCGTGAAAGGCCGGTTGCGCTATGGCCTGATCCACCCCGACATCCGCGCCGCGGCTCGGGGCAAGGTGATCACGCTCGATACGATGAAGGCCTTCGCCGAGCACCCGAGCCAGGAGGCGCAGCGCGAGATCTTCGAGGCGCTCACGAAGGACGGAGGCTATCTTCAGGCCTACACCGTCCGTCAGGCCCTTAAATCCCGCGGCGTGCAGGTCAGCGATGATATCGGGGCCTTCGTGCGCGCGGACTACGAGGCGCGGGGCGGTGCCGTCGCGGCTGACCTTCTGGAAGAGCATTCCGTGCTTGAGGATGCGGCGCTGGTCGAGACCATCCTGCTTGAGAAGCTCGGTGCAGCCGCCGAGGACGCCCGTATGAGGCTGGGCTTTGCTTGGGCCGATGCGATGGTGCGCTATGACTACGCGACCATGGCCGACTATGGCCGGGTCTATCCCGGCCCGATCGAGCCCGATGAGGCTGCCCAGAAGCGCATCGATGAGATCACCGCCGAGCTTGAGCAACTGCAACTCGAGATGGAAGATGAGGGGCTCGACGACGGTGCCTACAACGCCCTTTACGACCGCGTCGACGCTCTGGAAGAGGAAGCCCGTGACCTGCAGGAGGCCTACAGCACCGAGGATCTGGCGCGGTCCGGGGTGATAGCCTCGTGGCAGGGTGGGCAGATCACGCTCCATATTGGCCTCGTCCGCCCCGAGGACACCGCCAAAGAGGAAGGCGCGCGCGGCTCCTCGAGTAACCCGACCGGGGAGGAGGCCCCGGGCGCCGGCGAAATCACCTACCCGGCCTCGCTGGCTGAGGACCTCAAGACCGAGCGGGCCATGGCCCTCGGCGCCGCGATGGCGCTGCATCCGGAAGCCACGTTCGATCTCACGCTCTTCAAGCTGGTCAGTGATGTTCTGGCCAGCGGCATGAGTGTCACGCAGGCGATCAAGGTCGATGCCCGCAAGGAATATCGCAGCCATGCCAAGATGGACGAGATCGATGCAACCTCGCTCGAGCAGGTGGCGCTAGCGCATGATGCGCTTGATCTGTCCTGGCTCGATGACACCCGCGCGCCCGCCGATCAGTTCGCGGCGTTTCGCGCGCTGGAGGCAGGGGAGAAGGCCAAGCTTGTCGCCTATGCTACGGCCAGCACCACGCAGTCCTGCTTCGCACGGGACCGCCAGCGCGACAGCCTGATGCATGATTTCGAGATTGAGATCATGCCCGACATTCGCGCCCACTGGACGCCGAATGCGGCGCTCTTCAACCGCTTCAAGAAGGCCTGGCTCCTGAAGATCCTCGGCGAGGATTTGGGCCTGGCCCAGGAGGCTGTGACGCTCGCCTCGTCGAGCAAGAAGGAGATCGTCGCCTTCTGCGACAAGCTCTTCGCCGAGCCCTTCGCCACGCTCACGGACGCGCAGCGCGCCGCGGTGGCCGCCTGGTGCCCACCGATGATGCAGACCGCCGGTGTCGCCTTTGAGGAGGCGGAGCCCGCTGCGGAAACCCCGGAGCCTGACAGCGAGGTCGCGCAAGCGGCCTGAGCCATCACGCGACCCGCGCGTGGACCACGCCGCCCGCGCGGGTCGACCCTCCCACACCCAACGGAAAGACATCCCCATGGCTATTCTCAAGTTCTCTGCCTCCGCTGTCGCAGCGCAGATCGCCCACGCGCGTGCCTGCAAAACCTTCCTGCCCAACTGGAACGGGCCCGTGGACAGGCCCGCCCTGATCCTCATCGTCGGCAACGGCGTGCATCTGCGCTCGAACGGCATCGATGGCACGACCACCCGTATCGTCACCACCGAACAGGCCGATCCCTCCTTCGCCTTCGCCGACGGCATGAACCCGTTTCGGGACACCGACTGGATGGCGCAGCGCCGCATGGCGTTTCGCGATCTGACCGGCCAGTTCTACACCGACATCCTGGACGATGTGCAGGTGCTCATCGACCGAGGGCAGGGGGCGATCCGGCTCGCCACCGATGGCCACAGCATCCGCGTCTTCGTGCGCCGGGCCTCGGACTATCTCATCGGCGGGACCTACGAGGTGCCCTCGGGCCTCGGCGGCACCTTCCGGGTCATCCTCAAGGATGCCTGCGACACCTTCGCGATCGTGCAGAACTGCGGCAATTGCGAGGATTTCGACGCCATGCAGCCCTATCGCGTGCCGCTTGATGCGCTCATGGAGATCGACGATCGGAGGGTGGCGTAACCCGCCCTTTCTCAAACAAGCATCGCCAATACCCTGCCGGGCCTGCGGCCCTCTCGGGACATTGGCGACAACAATTTTCCCAAACGAGAGAAAGGACTCTGAAATGGGTTGGCTTTTCTACACCGACGGCCGCGTCCAGACCTACGCGGATGAGAAAGCGGAAATCGCCCGGCTCTGCACCTCTCATGGCGAAAGGCGCAAGACGGAACTGGTCAAAGCCTGCAAGGTGGGTTCGACTTGGTACGCGGCGGCAAAGGTCACAAATATCGACGGCACCCCTGTCGAAGACACGACCTATATGACCGATGCGGATGGCTCCATCACTTTCGCCGCCGTATTCCTTACCCGATATGATGACGGCTGCTGGGGCTACAAGGACATGGAGGAAAGCGCGGGACCGGTCGAATCCCGCGCGCCACTGAGCCTATTGGCCCTGCTGTCCGAGCTGAAAGACCCAGACAGCTATGCTCATGCCTGGCGCCAGCGCTGCCAGGACTGGGCTGCGATCCCGGACTACGAGGAAGGCGACAAGATCAAGCTCGCAGCACCTGTGACGCTCACCGATGGCAGTACATGTCAGATCGTCACCGCGACGCACTACAAGCGGGGGCGGCAAAAACGCCGCTGCTACCGCATCGAGGAAACCGGTGGGCTCGTACGCCTGTCGAAGGCCTCGCTTGCAGGCTCGGAGCTGCTCAGCTCCGCGAAAGGTGCGGCTAGCCCGGTGCTGGCGGAGTTCCTGGCGAGGCGAAATTAGGTCCTGCGCCGGACGGGTCATCGACCTGCCCGGCGACAGCAGATGCTGCGGCTTGTCTTGACAAGGCAATGCAAATGCATTACCCATCGCAGGTAGCAAATACCCCCTTTCTTTCAGGAGACTGCCATGACAGCGCTCGCACAAGACGTCTCGAAACTGACGGATCGGTATCAGACGACCGTGCCGGCGGGTGTGCGCAAACAGCTCAAGCTGGGCAAGGGCGACCAGATTCGCTACTGCACCGAGCCGAGTGGCAGGGTCTATATCGAGCCCGTGCGCAGCGAAGAGGAAGATCCCGTGCTCGGAGCATTTCTCGATTTTGTCGAGGCTGATATCAAGGCGCATCCGGACCGCATTCGGGCGTTCGATGGGGCTTTGCATGACCGTCTTGCAGCACTGGTCGGAGACGTTGACGTCGATCTCGATGCGCCGCTATCGCTCGAGGATGAATGAGCGGCGATAGCGTGCCCGCCCAAGCGCCCCTTGTCGTAAACGGATGGTCGATTTATGCGCATCCGCTCTTTCTGGACCAGCTCGAAGGGCTGACCCTGGAGGTCGAGGCGCATAAGGCACGCGATCCCAAGACCTGGCGCAAGAAAAATTCCACGAAACGGCTGGCCGCCATCTTCAAGCTGGTCACCGAGGCCATACCGACAGATCCGAGTACCGCCGCCTACCGGCAAGGCAGCACGCTCGGGGATCACCGCAAGCACTGGTTCCGGGCGAAATTCTTCCAGCAGTATCGGTTGTTCTACCGCTTCAACAGCGATGCGAGGGTCATCGTGGTGGCCTGGGTGAACGACGATAAGACCCTGCGCGCCTACGGCAGCAAGACGGATGCCTATGCGACGTTCAAAGGGATGCTGGAAGATGGAAATCCACCTGACAATTTCGACGCGCTCTTGAAAGAAGCTGCGGCGGCGGACAAACGGTTCGAGACGTCTCTCGAAGCGGTGCCCGATCGGTAAGTGGGGTCGAATGCCTGAAGGAGCCGAATCCCACGCTAAGGCTGCCAGTAAGGGGGTCGTTCTGCGTTTCAATCTCCCTTCACCATTCGGCCGAGTGAAATAGGCGACATTGGTTTATCACATGGCTGGTAGGTGAAATTCTCAGAAGTCCCTCCCTATCCGTACACCTGCCGTTCGCTGCATCGTGTACGAACTGGCATGATGCGGACAAAGCGCCATTTTGCTGCGGCTGCGCAAATGGCTGCTTTAGGCCTGGCGCACCAATAGAACATTGCAGCAGGACACGTCGGTTAATCCGTATAGCTTCGGCAGGCATCGACCCCTACGGCTGTCGAGGCAAGTAGTTGATCTGCGTCGCGGATGAGATCAGCGATCCGCCTGTCCGCAAGGCGATACCGGACGAACCGACCTTCGTTCCTGCGACTGACCAGACCGCAATCCAAAAGGCAGCGCAGATGGTTCGAGACATTGGGCTGACCAAGCCCTGTTTGGGTAACGATTTCCTGCACGCTGCGTTCGTCCGACAGTAGCGCATCGAGGATCGCAAGACGGCTGGGGTCGCCGAGACCCCGGAAGAGCTTTGCCCGCGGCTCAAGGGTGTCAGCTGCCGAAAGATCGTCTTGAATGTTTTGCAATGTCATATCATTATCCACTGATACGTTAGCGGCGACTTCTTTCGCACGCTACCTTCAAGAGGATCGCATATGAGCCGAGCAGATAACACCACATTGCCTACAACGTCTTTGCCGATCCGGATGCGGGTGCATGGCATGGACTGCGCCAAGGATGCCGCCGAGATCGAACGGGCCGCTCGGTCTGCGGGCGTGGCTGAAGGCGATGTGAAGGTGTCTGCCGCAACCCATGTCATGACATTGCGGATCGCCAAAGACGACTTGCCGAAAGTGCGTCCAGCACTGGACGCAACCGGCTATGGCTTTGAGCTGATCAAGAGCGGGGATACATCGTCCGATCCGGCTTACAAAGACCCGAGCTATCGCCGCGCGCTCTGGATCGTGGTCCTGCTCAATCTCGGCTACGGGGTGATCGAGATGTTCGGCGGGTTCCTGTCCGGATCGCAAGCTTTGAAAGCAGATGCCCTGGATTTTTTGGGCGACGGCGCAATCACCTTTCTGGGCCTGCTCGCTATCGGTTGGAGTCTGACATGGCGGGCGCGGTCGGCGATGATCCAGGGCGTGTTCTTGGGATTTCTGGGGCTTGGCGTTGTCGGCAGCACAATCTGGCGTGTCCTGAATCAGACGACACCAGAGGCCGGGTTAATGGGAGCCTTCGCCGTGGGCGCGCTGATCGTAAACATTCTTGCGGTGCTGCCGCTGCTAAAACACCGCAAGGGCGACGCCAACATGCGGGCCGTATGGCTGTTCTCCCGGAACGACGCCATCGGCAACCTCGCCGTGGTGATCGCTGCCGGACTGGTCGCCTGGCTCGGCAGTGCCTGGCCTGACCTCATCGTTGCTTTCGCCATCGCAGGGCTGTTCCTGCATTCGTCATGGATGATCATCCGGGATGCGCGGAGTGATCTGTCAGAAACCGAGTGATCTGGCGGAAAAGCTGACGTGCGAACCGGAAACCGACATTCGCCACTGCGCAGCGAGTCCGGAACTTTGGGCTCACAGCTGACCTTCGCCACAGCTGCAAATAGAGGATCAGACGTTATAGGGGTTTTAGGTTCGTAGTGCAGACTTAGCAGGCGTTGCCAATTTTCTTAATTTCTGAAAGAGCGAGCCTACCGCAAACTGAAAGTTCTTGCTCTGTCTCATCTTGGTTCATTTGGTCCTGCCGTCGCGAAAAGTTCGCCTGTCGAAGCCCTTCGAGCGGGCCTTGGTGCATTCGTCGGGCTTGCTTTGGCTGGAGCCTTTGTTCTCGCACCAACGATTGATTTGACGCTTGGCTTATATTTGGTCGCGCCGTTCGGAGCGAGTTCGGTTCTTCTTTTTGCCGTTCCGAACAGCCCGCTGGCTCAACCGTGGTCGGCGATTATCGGCAACGTTACCGCCGCCTTGGTCGGTGTTGCGGTATGTCTGGTCGTGCAGGACCCCGTTCTACGTATTGCTTTAGCTGTGGGCTTGGCAATTACCGTGACTATACTGTGTCGTGCGTTACACCCACCGGCTGGTGCCGTCGCGATGACAGTAGCAATGAGCCCTGACGCGGTGCAGGAGTTAGGGTTTTATTTTGCCCTTATGCCGATTGGGATCGGCACGGTCGTTTTGGTCCTCATTGCCATGGTATACGGACGCATGACAGGGCGACACTATCCATTCCGCCAGTTCGATGATCCTAACCGTTATGGGACGCAAGACCTTGAGCCAATGAAGCGTCTTGGATTAACTGAGGCAGAACTGTCCGACATTTTGGGCCGCTATAAACAATCTTTCAATCTTGGAGTCGAGGATCTGGCGCGCTTGCTTGGTGCTGCGGAAATGCAGGTGGCAGCCCAAAGGTCGGGGCCAACGGTCGCCGCTGATATCATGTCGCACAATCTGATTACGGTTCAGCCGGAAACGCCTTTAACAGAGATAGCAGATTTGTTCCGGCGTTACCGGTTTACAGCATTGCCGGTCGTAGGGGGTGCAGACCGATTTCTGGGGGTTATCTTTCAAATACATCTCATCGACCGGGCTCGTGAGGATAGTTTGCGCCTCAAGCGCGGCTTCGGGAAGGCATTACACCGACTGCTTGACCGCCGCCGTGAAATACCTGTGCAAGCAACTGATATCATGAGCGTCGGCGGACCACGTGCAACCGCAGACACCCCCTTGTCGGCGCTGCTTACCCAGATGGCTGACGGAGCTGTTGACGCCGTCCCCGTCTTAGAGCGCGGTCAACTAATAGGGATCGTCACACGCACGGATCTGATCAGCGCGTTGGCGCGGAAAAGTCTGGATAAATAATCTATAGAATTACGAAATTCTCGCATGAGTTATGAAATGCATTAACCAAGTAGATTTTCGCACGCCTCCCGAAAAAAAACATTGGAGAGCTCACAAATTCTTCGTTTGGCGCTTCAATAAACCCTGTTTAATATCCAAGGCGCTTTTGATCATCGTCGCCTCTCACCACGGTAACAGACTTTAGCTGCGCTGTCGAAAAGCGGCAAAGTGGGCTCCTGGCGGTCATTCGCCGCGCTCTGCCTCGATGTCGGCTTCTCGAGAGACAGGTTCAGCGGCTTGGCTGCGTGGCCTTTTCTTCGATGCTGAAGAGGGCTGCCCGCGTTGACGGCCCGTCCTTCTCCATAGCTATCGGGCCGGACCCGAGGAAAGGTGGAAAGTGGGCTTTTTGTCCTTTGGAACTCAGACTCTCATCCAAAGGAAATCCCCATGACCAAGCCCAACCCAGCGAACCCGACTCTCTCAATCTCCCGCCCTGACCTCGCCTCTGCGCTAGAGCAGATCGGCGCGGAGATCGAGCATCAACCCCTGCGCAGCTCAGCGCTCGCGCGTATCATGCGCGAGACGTTTCATGGCAGCGATGCTGGCGGCACCTGGGACTGGCGCATGGCCTACGACCTGATGCAGGCCACGGCTGTGCAGGCGCTGCTACGTGGCGACAACAGTGAGGATGATTACTACGCCGCAAAACTCCTTGCCTCACGGCTCCTCACGGAAACCCGCCGGTCGGAGCAGCAAATCCGGTTGCAGCAGTTCTCCACGCCGTTGCCTTTCGCGGCCCTGACGGTGCGGGCGGCAGCCATTCGCAAGGGTGAGACCGTGCTGGAGCCGTCGGCTGGTACGGGTGCCCCGGCTGCTTTCGCTGCACGGGCCGGTGCCACGCTTTTGCTCAATGAAATCGACCCCTTTCGCCAGCGCCTCCTGCGCGCGGTTTTCGGCGGCGAGGTCACAGGCCATGACGGGGAACATATCGACGATCTGTTGCAGACTCCTGTTCTGCCCGACGTCGTGGTGATGAATCCGCCCTTCGCCTCCTCGGTCGATCGGTCGCGGGACAAGCACATCGCCGCCAAACATCTCATTGCGGCTGCAAAGCGCCTGGCACCAGGTGGGCGCCTGGTGGCGATCATGCCGCCGGGGTTCACGCCCGAACGCGATGCCGCGCATTGGTCCCGCGCCTGCGGTCTCCTGACGCCACGATTGGCGCTGACGATGCCGGGGCAGGTCTACCGCAAGCTCGGCACCTCTGTCGAAACCCAGCTGATGGTCTTTGACAAGGAGCAGGAGGACGGCGAAATGATCCGCGTCCCTGTGCGGGATCTGGATGAAGCCTTGGCATATGTCGATGCCGTGGCCGCAACCAGGACCAATATGCGCCGCGTACAACAGGCAGCGGCGATCCCTAACGGGCGGCCGACCGTTCCATCCTCTGCCCCGCGCAAGACCGCCGCTGCGCCTGTCGCCGCCTCCAAACCCCGAGCCAATGCCGTTGTCCCGCTAGTTTTCACGAGCCTTGATATCCCGCGCGACAACACGCCCATCTCGGACATCTATGCGCGCTACCGTCCGCAGCGGATCGAGATCGCGGGTGCGCAGGAACATCCCACCCCGCTCGTTGAAAGCATCGCCATGGCCTCGGTTGCCCCGCGCATGCCCTCAAACACGGGCCGTGATGACTTGCGCCTGCCTGCCAGGCTGATTGAGGAGGGACATCTCTCCGAGGCGCAGCTCGAGACCATCATCATGGCGCATGATGCCCATGGGCGTGATCTGCCCGGTCGGTTTACCATCGACGACGACCAGACCAAGCTAACGCGCACCGATGATGACCCGGATGCACGGGCCTATCGCCTCGGCTATTTCCTCGGAGATGGCACCGGTTGCGGCAAGGGGCGCGAATGCGCCGGGCTCATCCTTTTGAACTGGCTGGCCGGACGCAGAAAGGCGATCTGGGTCTCTAAGTCCGCCGCGCTCATCGAGGACGCGATCCGCGACTGGACCGATCTCGGCGGCTCGCCCGTCGACATCCAGCCGCTCTCCAAATGGAAACCGGACCAGCCCGTCCCGATGGGCGACGGTATCCTCTTCGTCACCTACGCCACGCTGCGGTCCGCGGGCAAATGCGGCACCACGCGACTGAGCCAGATCCTGGACTGGATGGGCGAAGACTTTGAAGGCGTGCTGGCCTTTGATGAGGCCCATGCCATGCAGAATGCGGCGGGGTCCGAGCAGGGCAGGGGGGCCAAACCCTCCCAGCAGGGCCTTGCAGGCCTGCGGCTGCAACTGGCAGCACCCCGCGCTCGCGTCTTCTACATTTCGGCCACGGGCGCCACGAGCGTGCACAACCTGGCCTATGCCGCGCGTCTCGGTCTCTGGGGGCAGGGGCAGGAATACCCCTTCCCGAGCCGCGAGAGTTTCGTGTCGGCGATGGAAGCCGATGGCGTTGCTGCCATGGAGGTGGTCGCGCGCGATCTCAAGACGCTCGGGCTCTACACGGCGCGTGCCCTCAGCTTTGATGGCGTGGAATATGATGTGCTGGAACATGCGCTGACCCCGGCCCAGATCGAGATCTACGACGCATACGCGACTTCGTTTCGGACGATCCACCACAATCTCGAAGCCGCGCTGACGGCGACCGGCGTCAACGACGCCTCGGGAGAGACTAATGCCTCGGCCGCACGCGCCTCGGCCAAGTCCCGCTTCGAGAGCACGAAACAGCGCTTCTTCAACCATCTCCTGATGGGCATGAAAGCCCCGACCATCATCCGCGCAATCAAGGACGATCTGGCGGCGGGCAGGGCTTGCGTCATCCAGGTGGTTTCGACAGGCGAGAGCCTGCTGAAGCGTCGGCTTGAGGCGATGGACCCGGAGGACGAGCTGGTCGAGGGCGCGCTGACGCCGCGCGACTACGTGCTGGGCTACCTCGAACAGGCCTTCCCGATTCATGCGCAAAAGCTCGTGGAGATCGACGGCAATATGGTGGCGGAACCTTTGCGGGATGAGACCGGCGCGCTCGTCGTCTCGCGCGAGGCGCTCGCTTTGCGTGACGCGGCCATGATGGAATTGATGACGCTGGCCCCGATCCCTTCGGCGCTGGATCAGATCCTCTGGGCCTTTGGCGACGATGCCGTGGCAGAAGTCACGGGGCGGTCCATCCGGCCCCTCAAAGCCGAGGATGGCCATCTCTTCATCGAAAAGCGCAGCGCCAGTAGCAATTCATCCGAGACCCAAGCCTTCATGGACGGCGAAAAGGATATCCTGATCTTCTCCGATGCAGGCGGCACGGGCCGGTCCTATCACGCGGCGCAAACGGCGAAGAACCAGAAACGGCGGCGGCACTACCTGCTGGAGCCCGGCTGGCGCGCGGATGCGGCCATCCAGGGGCTCGGCCGCACGCATCGCTCGGCCCAGGTCAGCGCGCCCTTCTTCCGGGTCTGCACCTCCGATGTGCATGGCGAGAAACGCTTCACCTCAACTATAGCCAAACGCCTCGACCAGCTGGGGGCCTTGACGAAGGGCCAGCGCGAGACCGGCTCGCAGGGCATGTTCCGCGAGGAGGATAATCTCGAAAGCCCGATCGCGCGAGCAGCGCTGCGTGGGTATTTCGCCGATCTTGCCGCCGGGCGCGCTGAGGCGATGAGCTGCGAGAGCTTCGCCGACTGGACAGCCCTGCGGCTGATCGACAAGGACGGGGTGCTCCTTGAGGAGCTTCCCCCGATCCAGCGGTTTCTCAACCGGATGCTTGCCCTTCCCATCCACATGCAGAACGCGCTCTTTGCCGAGTTCATGCGCCGGATTGCCGATCAGACTGAACGGGCGCGCGCGGCGGGCACGCTCGATCTCGGCGTGGAAACCCTGCGTGGCGAGAAGATCGAACAGGTCTCCACAGAGGATCTCTGGACCTGCCCGAAATCCGGCGCCGTGACGCGGATCATCGGACTTGAGGTGACGGACCCAGTGTATGTCCTGGGCGCCGAAGAGGCCATATCGCGCAATCCCGACAAGCTGCCGATGGTGAATCGCGCCTCCGGTCGCGCGGCGCTCATCTCGGCGCGCCCCATGCAGATGTATGACGAGGACATTGTCACGCTGATGCGCAAGGTGGTGCGGCCAAACGGGTCGAGCTATCTCGAAGAGGCGCGGTTCGAGTCCTCGGCTTGGGAAGATATTGAGCGGCGCGAGTTCACCCAGCTTTGGGGCGCAGAGGCTGCGTCCATGCCAAAAACCACCACGACCAAGCTCTACCTGCTGACCGGGCTGCTGCTGCCGATCTGGAAGGACATTCCGACCACCAATGAGCGCATCTACCGGGTCACGCCCGATGGGGCGAAAGCCATGATCGGGCGCACGCTGAGCGAGGAAGGTGCGGCCGCGCTGCGCGCCCGCTTCCTCGTCTCCAACCCGCAAACGCCGCAGGAGATGTTGACCGCCGCCCTAGGCACCACCGCACCTGTCGATCTGGGCCGGGGTCTGACCCTGACCCGTCGCCGGGTCGCAGGCG